>Ga0172368_10000134_pt1 | contig 96857 bp, 93 predicted proteins | sample Lak11m_FD_114540 | JGI IMG/M metagenome (GOLD analysis project Ga0172368, IMG submission 114540) | Freshwater microbial communities from Kabuno Bay, South-Kivu, Congo - kab_022012_11m | ecosystem: Environmental > Aquatic > Freshwater > Lake | place: Democratic Republic of the Congo: South-Kivu...
AGGATGTATTATCCGGGAAAGCATTCATTCCGAACATAGCCAAATAGAAAAATTGATATCAATCTTAGATAAAAATCTAATATATTATAAAAAATAATAAATGCTAGACCGAATAGTTACAAATATTTTTTAAATTGGTGGTTACCAATACCCTTCCTTGACCATTGGAATTTTGTCAATTTCTAACATGTCATGCTGTTTTATTTTTTTAATGAGTTTTGTTGAAAAGTGCCATAAGCGTATTATATGCCGCTTTTTCCGGGGGGAATTGACATGCATCTTTCATTGCCTGTATTCCCAATTTTATTCGTAGTTCATTATCAATAACCAACCGATTCAATGCTTCCAGGCAAACCTTTTCGGATGACGTGTCAACTACAAGACCATTGAACTCATGCCTGACAAACTCTTTGGTACCGCCGGCTTTGGGAACAATTACCGTGGCTCCGCATGCCATTGCCTCTAAAGCTGTCAAACCCATTGCCTGGTATGATGAAAAATCTACAAAGATGTCAAGTTCGTTCATTAAGAATGCTAAATTTTTTCGATTTAATACATCCATATGATAGTAATTAAAGTCATTTAAAAAATTTAAAGAATCTAAATCATTTCCAGTACAGCCAAATATAATAATCTTAACCCTATCTTTATACTGCTTTTCTATTTCTCTAAGAATGTTTATAGTTTGTAAAGGACCCCTGCGTGGAGAAGACGGGCGAATCATCGCGCCAATGTAAATAGGTCTGTTTTGAGGGTCACTTTGGGATCTCGGTCTTGGTCTGAACAAGTCGATATCCACACTTGGTCCTACAATATGAGAATTCACTCCTATTTTTTCTTTTACGATTTCTTCATTCCATCTGGTTTTTGTAATTCTTACCAGATCAGGGAATTTCGTGTAAGATTCCCATGCTATATTAAATTCTTTTGACCCTTCCTGGTAGAAATGTGGTTCAAAATCCTGAATATAGTATCCTCTTACTGGTTTTCCGTCTTTTTGAATAATGGATTCTACCCACGCTACGGAACTATTCAATGTAGAAATAACCGCATCAAACTTATTAGTAATTATGCCAACTTCGTCCACTTGTGAATAAATCACCGGTAGTTCTATATCGGGGTAATTCCTCTCAAATTTTTCTTTATGTTGAGGCAAATTCAATAAACATAGATATGTACCCATGCTGAGCAATGCCTTACCTTCTTGAATAACAACATATGCCCCACCTCCGGCATCCATAACAGGCAGGATGATGAGAATTCGTTTACCTTTCCAGCGATTATTAGCATTTTTAATTAATTGCTGACGGATAAACAATGCTTTAGTGCGTTCTCTAATACCTGCAAGGACCCGGTTATATCGACAATTCGCCACACCCTCATTTATAATATCTTTACCATGTTTGTTGAGCAATGCCACATCTGCTCTCTTGCAGAGTTCTTTTCTTTTGTCATTAGAATAGCTGCGAGATTGTGCATGATAAATATACACATCATCAGCAACTCTCAGATTCCATCCGGACTTACGAGCCCGAATACAATAATCGTTCTCTTCACCGTAGCCTTTCCCAAAAAGCTCTTCATCAAAGTAACCTATATCGTTGATCAGGTCACGTTTAATTAATAGGCAAAAACCATTCAAAAAAGGAATTTCAGGATAAAGTCGAGCAGAATATCTGGCAATTAACTCTCCCATTTGTTCTATCGATAAATCAGGCGGCAGATCATTTTGTGCCCAGTCGCCATTCCCTTCTATCTCCGGCACTGATTGCCATGATGCTGTATTGGATAATGGACCCACTATTCCCACCCGTTCATCCGATTCCGCGCATTCTATCATCATATCCAGCCATTCCGTGCTCACACTTGTATCACTGTTAAGTAATACAACATAATTGGCTGTAGATGATCTGAGTCCCTGGTTGCTTGCAAATGTATAGCCTTTTGCAATCTCATTTCGTATCAGTTGCGTCCCATAGGTTCTTGCAAAATCTTCTAGGTAAGACTTTGTCGGGGTGCTGCTGCCGTCGTCAACTAAAATTATTGAGTATGGAGGGTTAGTGAATTTTATCACTGATTCCAGACATTTTTTAATATCTTCAAAAGCATTATGAACGCAAATTATGACATCGACAGTTTTCACATGTTTTTTAACTAAATTTCCTTTTTCTCTCTGTCTATAGAAATCTAAAAAACCAATATCATTTTTAATTTCAGGTGAAACCGGTTTGTTTTTCGTTATTTTTTTTTTAGCTTTTCTCCACAAACTCCCTACTCCTTCATTCACAAGAATCCTGCTGTTATTTAACACGAAGTCGTACGAACCCCTTCGTCGCGTACCCAAAGGCAATACCCGTTCAACACCATTCTTATATTTAAAATATAAACGCAAGACGACCATCTGTTGCAAAGAGTGCGTGGTGTAGGCGAGTTCATTGATATGTGAATCCTTTGCCTGAATCGTGCTTGTGAGTTCGTTCACTTGCGCATCCCTGGCTTGTATCATGTTTGTTAGTGCGACAATCTGTGCATCCCTGGTTTGTATCGTGTTTGTGAGTTCGTTGACCTGTGTATTCTTAGCTTGTATCGTGTTTGAGAGTTCGTTGATCTGTGTATTCTTTGTGCTTGTGAGATCATTGATTTGTGCATTCTTAGCTTGTATAGTATTTGTTAGTTCGTTGACCTGTGCATCCTTTGCTTGTATCGTGTTTGCGAGTTCGTTAAGTTGTGTATTCCTGGCTTGAATCGTGTTTGTGAGTTCGTTAAGTTGTGTATTCCTGGCTTGAATCGTGTTTGTGAGTTCGTTGACCTGTGCATTCCTGGCTTGTATCGTACTTGTTAGTTCGTTGACCTGTGCATTCCTGGCTTGTATCGTATTTGTGAGTTCGTTGACCTGTGTATCCTTTGCTTGAATCGTGCTTGTGAGTTCGACAATCTTTGCATCCCTGGTTTGCATTGTACTATGGAGTTCGAGAATCTGAGCACTCTTTCTCTGTAGCTCAAATTGGCGAGTAATATTATTTCCCAGATGTGAAAAAAATTTAGTCAGTCCAATTGCATCATTTTTCCCCGGATCTAACAAATCCAATATTTCACCAGGGACCTCTGATCCTATCGCAAGTACACCCAAACCATGTTCATGTTTAAATTCCAGGTTAGGGTATTTCTTCTTTTGCTCCTGCCATAATCGCCAAACTCCAAATCCTCTCTCGCGAACATTTGTATCGTGAAATAAAATAACACTGCGTTTACTCATCTTTGGAAGCCAGGTCTCAAAATCATGTTTAACCGCCTCGTAAGTATGCAGCCCATCAATGTGAAGCAAATCGATACTACCATCTAAAAAATGATCAATAGCCTGGTCAAACCGACTTTGGACCAACCGGGAAAAACGTCCGTATAATGGATCATGATAGGAGCGTAATTCCTCCAATATTTCCTTCCCATAAAAACCCGAATGTTCTTCACCCTCCCAGGTATCGATTGCATAACATGCAGCATCTAATCCTAGTTCATCAATGGCTTGACAAAATGCACAGTAGGAATCTCCTTTGTATGTTCCCAATTCAACAAAGACTGTGGGCTTTAACATTTGCACAATAGTAAAAGCAAATGGAATGTGTTCATGCCATGAAGTAATATCAGTAAGCCTTTGAGGTTTTTCGAAACACAAAGAGGATATTAGAGGATTAAATAACATTTGGATTCCTTTGTTTTTTTATCGGGATATTAGATTAATAATAATTATAACTTTTTATCCATTTCCATATCAAAATATTTAAGTTCTTCTTTTCTCACTCTTTAATAAATAACCTGTTATACCATTTGATTTTTTTCCACTCATTTTTCTTAAAATCAAATTTCTTAATTACTTTGGCTGGAATCCCGGCTGCTACAGAATATGGGGGTATATTTTTTGTAACTATTGCATTTGAACCTATGATGGAGTGGCGGCCTATTTCCACATTCGGCAGAATACAACATCCGATACCTAACCAACAATCGTCTCCGATAATGACACTTCCGCCTATTGATGCTGGTTGCTCCATAATTGGAATATTAATGTTTTCATATTCATGAATATGATCTGAAATAAATACCCTCTCCGAGATTAATACATTTTTCCCTATTTTAATACAATTATTTGCGGATATGACTGCAAATCGCCCAATTTGAGTATTTTCTTTTATTTCAAGTAGTGGATTATATCTTTTTCCATTATGTTCCGTCACTGTTTGTATCCAGGAATATGCCCCGATCTTAACATTATTACCTATGTGTATATGCTCTGGATTATTAGTCCATGTCGGCTTTTCTATTATCGAATTCTCACCAAAATGTTTGAAATTTAAAGTTTCAGAATTCATTTATACTTCCATTCGCAGGGGATATAAATTAATCCAACATCTTTTACATCATCTTTAATTACTTTAAAAATAAACTTTCGTTCGTGATGATCATAAGGATTAACGCAGTTATAATCGTATATAGCAGCAGTAAATAAGTAAGTGCCTTCTAACAATGGAAGTGAATCAATATTATATTCAACTTCTCCTTCACCCTCCATATATTCTAATAAATTATTATAAAATTTACAATTTGTTCCGTTGATATGTACTCCATCCTTTCGATGAATTGCTACCCCAAAAACAGGTTTTTCAATCCTTTCTTTGGCGAAATATTTCATCCGGACGCACATCTTATCGCCAGTTGTAAATATATTTGTTTTTTCCATTTTGTTATTATAGAACTGAACATCATTAATCTCAATTTCTCTCGAACCCCATCTGTCTGGTTGCTTTTCTTCAACTTTAATATTATTAATTAGAGGATGTTGCTCGACTTCCTGCTTCACTGTCATCTGATCTATCGTTTTTTCGTGTTGTTTTCGTAAATTTTCTTCTTCCTTCTTTTGTGTGCTATCACGGTAATCATTAACTACCTTTTCGCTATACCCTATAGAACTCATCTTTCCGTGATTTAGCAGTATAGATCTCTCACACAATTGTTTCACCGTATCCATTCCATGCGATACAAATATGATCGTTTTCCCCTCGCCCCTGAACTCATTGATCTTATCATAACATTTCTTCTGGAAGGCTTCATCCCCAACAGCCAGCGCCTCATCGATCAATATTATATCAGGATCTGTGGATATCGCAGTAGAAAACGCCAGCCTTGCATACATCCCGCTTGAGAAGTTCTTAAGCTTTGCATTCCTGAATCTTTCAAGCTCTGCAAAATCAAAAATGTCATTGATCTTGTTTTTTATTTGTGCTCTGTTCATCCCCATAATCGACCCATAAAGATACACATTTTCCTCAGCTGTGAGCTCTGGCTGGAAACCCACACCAAGCTCCAGGAACGGAGCTATACTGCCGTTCACTTTCACGCTGCCTGAGTCCGGCCAGAGGACCCCAGCAATTATCTTTAGAAGTGTGCTCTTTCCGCTTCCGTTCTCACCTATGATGCCAATTGTCTCACCTTTTTTCACCCTGAAGCTTACGTCCTTTACAGCCCAGAACTCCTCGTATGTTGTAGAGTTACCTTTTAGCCAGGTTACTATGTGCTCGAACAGTCTTGTCTTTTTCTCATGAGGGATACGAAAGCGCTTAGATACATTTTCTACTATGATGGCGTCCTGCTCTTGTTTTTTAGGTTTTGGGCTTTTGAACATGGTCATATATTCTCTGCGAATCTGCGTGATAATCTTTTGAATAACCATGAACCGAAGGCCAATAGTATTATCCCTGAAACGATGGTTATTCCAAAATCGATAAATCCGGGTATTGAATCGAACAAAAGAACATCCCTATACATTTCTATTACCCTTGTGATAGGATTCAGCCTATAATAAAATATATACGTGTCAGGTATCAATGAGATAGGGTAAACAACAGGGGACAGGAAAAACCCTATCTGCAGTATCACTTCCCACATATGGCCAAGATCCCTGTGATACACATACAGAGAAGCAAGCACAAGTGCAAGACCGTATATGATCATAAAATATATTACCTGAACGATAGGGAATAAAAAAATTGTGAGGGAAAAAGTGGCGCCTAATATCAAAAGAAGCGGTATCAACACAAGGAATTCAAGAAAAGAGCTTATAAAAGCAGATAGCACCACGCTAAGTGTGAGAATCTCCCTAGGTATATAGATTTTTGTGACAAGGCTGCTTTTTCCAATAATAGAACTCATGGCAGTGGAGGTACCATTGGCAAAGAAACGCCAGCCTGTTATGCCAATGAGAAGATATAGGGCATAATGTTCCTGTGTAGACCGAAAAACGTTGTTGAATACAAAGTACATTATTATCATCATAAGAAGTGGGGTCAACATTGACCAGGCAAATCCCATGACCGAATTTGCGTACTTAGTCTTGAGGTCGCTCATCACGAGGTTTTTTATTAATTCTTTATATTTAAGTAAATACATAATACTTCTAGTTGTAAGTTATCTCACCTTAAAAGCCAGAGCTTCGCTGAAAGTACAATTAAGCTTCTACTATCTTTTCTATCCTGAAAACAGTACTCCTAAGAGCAGTAATCTCCTGTCTTAATTCAAGGATTTCCTGATGCACGTCTTTAAAGCTTTTTAATTCGTGAGTGATGGAATTGAAACCTTCCTTTGTGACATTGATGTGTTTCTCTTGTTTGTGCAGGATTTCCCTGGAAATTCCAATATGCTCATCCTGTTTGTGCAATATTTCCCTGGAAATTTCAATATGTTCATCCTGTTTGTGCAATATTTCCCTGGAAATTCCAATATGTTCATCCTGTTTATGCAATATTTCTCTGGAAATTCCAATATGTTCATCCTGTTTATGCAATATTTCTCTGGAAATACCTATATGTTCATCCTGTTTGTGCAGGATTTCTTTTGTTATTTCTATATGCTCTTTTTGATTTTTTAACAGCGAAACCCCGGTCACTGCGATCTTCGAAAGCTGGGACGCGGAGAAACTACGGGAATAAGCTTCTATTGACCTTATATCCCCATCATAATTTTCAAATGAGATATCTGCAACTTCGGCATCCTCAGGATAATTATTCTTTAGAAATTTTATAAATATATTGATATTTTCTTTAGTACCGCCAACCAATACTTCCACAACTTCTATCCCATTTTTAATATTTCTTGCACTGAAATTGGGCATCAAGAGTGCCTCTGCTTCATCCAGCAGGAAAGCACGGTAACCTACGCCATGTACTTTTGGACCTTTAATCAGAATCTTGCACTTTTCCATTGCATCCTCTTTTGCATATTAATCTTTATAGAACTTAATTATATCTACTATTCACAAATTTATCTTAACAGTTTCGAGATATTCTTTCTCTATCAGATAATCCCTTAATGCTGTTTCCCAGTTCTGCATCTCTAATCCGGACTTTTTCAACTTCGTGCTCACAAGCGGTGAATACATAGGTCTTCTGGCTTTCGATCGTAAAATATCGGTCTTTGTGGGGGATAAATTTGTCTCCATACGAAGAATATTAAAGATCGCCCCTGCAAACTCATACCATGAACACTTTCCACCATTAGCCACATGATATGTCCCAAATGGCAATTCTTTTTCCAGTATTTTCCGGATCATTTCGGCTGCATCTCTTGTATATGTAGGGGACATTATCATATCATCGACAACTTTGATCTCTTCATTATTCCTGGCTTTTTTGATCATGGTCTCAACAAAATTTCCGCCTTTGCCGCTTGCTCCCGCAATGCCAAAAAGGCTTGATGACCGGATTATATAGTGATTCTCAACAATGTTTTTAACAAAATATTCTCCTGCAAGCTTACTTGCCCCGTAAACATCCAGGGGATCAGGAATATCATCTTCTGTGTAAGGATATTTTTTCTTTCCGTCAAATACATAATCCGTACTGATGTATACCAGAACTGCATTCAACTCCTTGCAGATCAATGCAATATTTCTTGCGCCAAGCGCATTCACAGAAAATGCTTTATCTGGAAAATCCTCGGCATCATCTACTCTTACATAAGCAGCGCAATTAATTACGATATCAGGCTGTATTTTTTCAAGTACTTTCCTTGACGAATGCAAATCACCAACATCAATATCAGCATGAGTAAATGGAACTATTTTCTCCCCTGTATCTTTAAAGGTCCTTACAAGATCAGAACCTAATTGCCCATTTGCACCGATTATGGCAATTTTCATGGATTTCATTCCTATTCAACCTCGATGAACATAAAAAAACAACGAACTGGTACGAACTAAAACGAACTCCGGTGGCGTGAGTTCGTATCGAGTTCGTTGTGTTCGTTGATATTTTTTCATGACCAGAATCCTTTATTCTCCCGAGCAAGTTTTTCTTTCAATGGCTTCCACCACGAGGAATTGTTCTTATACCATTCCACCGTTTTCACAAGACCAGCTTCAAGATCAATTTTTGGTGTCCAACCAAGCTCTTTTCTGATCCTGGTATTATCCAAGGCATACCTGTAATCATGCCCTGGCCTGTCTTTCACGAATGTTATGTAACTCTCGTCCTTTCCCAGCAATTCAAGGATGGTCTTCACTATATCAATGTTCCTTCGTTCACTTTCCCCACCCACATTGTAAACCTCTCCAGCTTTACCCTGTTCAAGAATAGCAGCGATACCAGCGCAAGTATCCTCAACAAAGATCCAGTCCCTGATATTTGTCCCCTCGCCATATACAGGCACAGATTTATCTTCAAGGAGATTCGTTATCATAAGGGGAATGAACTTCTCAGGATACTGGAAATATCCGTAATTGTTAGAAGGTCTTGCCGTAGCAACATGTAATCCATATGTTTTTTGATAAGCTCTAATTACCAGATCTGCACAAGCCTTTGAAGCGGAATATGGGGAATTTGGCAGCAAAGGCAAGTTTTCAGTGAACTTGCCAGTTTCCCCAAGCTCGCCATAAACTTCATCTGTGGAAATATGCACAAATTTTTTAATATCGGTATTCCTGCATGCTTCAAGAAGCGTCCTTGTTCCTTCGATATTTGTACTAAAAAAAGGCCCCGGATCAAGTATTGACCTGTCAACATGGCTCTCGGCAGCGAAATTAACAATAAGGTCTACATCTTTAATAAGCTCTGTAACAAGCTTTTTATTTTCAATCCTGCCCCTGACAAATCTATATTTCTCATTTACCTCGATGTCCCTGAGATTGGAAAGATTTCCTGAATATGTCAATATATCCAGATTTATTATATCATGGTCAGTTTTTTTAAGCATATGATGAATAAAGTTCGACCCTATGAAACCGCATCCTCCTGTCACTAAAAGTTTCATCGTTCAATCCACCTTAAAAGGACTTTCAGGGTCACCTTCATATCGTATCTCATCAACTTTCTCTTTCTTTCCCCGGCCGGCATAAAGTTTATTGGGAAGATTTATCACAAGACCTGGCACATCGCCGATATTTTCATAAGCATGCACTATTCCAGGAGGCACTATAACGATCTTTGGATCATTTTCGCCCGTTATCAGGCTCATTTTATGGTTATATGTTGCAGACTCTTTTCTATTGTCCCACAAGACTAACTTAAAGCTGGAACTTAAAAAACAAAAATAATCTGTTTGCTCCAGATGCTCATGAGGACCTCTTATGATGCCCGGGTAAGTGAGCGAAATGTAGGACATCTCAGGGAGAATTTGTTCATCGATCAGATCTTTCCTGAAAAGTTCTATTAACCAGCCCCTTTTATCTCCATTTTTTATAAGATCTCTTACGATAATATCATTAATTTCGCCGGATTTAAAACTCATACTTCTATCTCCGAATAATCCCCGATCATCAATCTCAATGCTCCCCGACCCTTATTGTTTTTTGATACTTTCACATCCTTTCCAAGTAAGCTGTCTTCCAGCCGTTCTATATCTATTACCTGGGTGTTATCCAGGATCACACAATGTTCAACTGAAGATCCAATAACTTTTGTATTGTTACCGATGCTGGTATGCGGACCTATAAAAGAATTCTCGATGTGAGAGTTTTCACCGATTGCGACGGGACCCCGGATAATACTGTTTACGATAACTGAGCCTTTTTCAATTTTTACTCTTCCAGTAATTTTGCTTTTATTATCTACACTACCACAGATATCATATTTAATATATTCATCAAGAACAATGCTGTTCGCAGTTAAAATATCATCCTTTTTTCCGGTATCCAGCCACCATGCATTCAAGATCTCGCTTTTAACATTGCAGCCCATGTCGATCAATTCCTGGATCGCATCCGTGATCTCAAGCTCGTTTCGCCAGGATGGTTTTATCCTTTCAATAGCTTCGTGGATCCTTGAAGAAAAGATATATACGCCAACCAGAGCTAAATTGCTGGGCGGCTGCTTTGGTTTCTCAATAAGCTTAACTACATTTCCATTTTCGTCCAGAACAGCAACACCAAAAGCGCCTGGATTTTCAACTTTTTTAAGCAAAATAAGCGCATCCAGTCTTTCCCGGTTAAATTTCTCTATAAGCTTATTTATTCCCTCCCCAAGCAGGTTATCCCCAAGGCACATTACAAAAGGATCATCCTTTAAGAAGAGTTTTGCAGTTTTCACAGCATGAGCCAGTCCCAGAGGCTCCTGCATTATGTATTCGACATTTATTCCCCAGGCTGAGCCATCTTTTACATAATCTTTAACAAATCCCCCTGTTTCCGGAGCGATTATAATTGCCGTATCTTCGATTCCAGCCTGGGACGTTTGATCCAGGACATAACCCAGAATAGGTTTATTAGCTACCGGAATAAGCTGTTTTGCTGTTGTAAATGTTAAAGGCCTAAGCCTTGTTCCCTTACCGCCACTTAATATTAATGCTTTCATTTTCTCAAATCCAAGGATTGTGATACGGATGGCTTAAAGGTAACTATAGATATATCAATTTGCTTCATAGCAACTTGTCGCACTAAATTGAAACGGTCACTCTTTTTTTCATGACAAGAATTTAAGGACCCCGGACCGATAAGGGCAAAAGGTGGAATATTGCAAAAATTATCGGCCAGTGGGGTTCAAGGAACGGAATATGTTCATATTTATATAAGATCGAGTGAGATAAAATGTGCATAATATCACACGAAAGAAATCTCCTCCGGATAATTTGTTCGTTGTGAAAAGTAATGTGAAATTTGTGATTTATTGTGAATATTAATCCTACTAACCCTTATCTTTTTGTGAATAGAAGTAAAGAATATGACCCCGAAGAAATTAAGTTCCATCCTCTTAGTAAATAGCGAACCGGAGATTTCAGAACTCTTCGCAGAAATGCTGGCGATGGGCGATGAGGTATACATAATAAATGCGGCAAAAACAGGAAAAGAATGCCTCCGGGCAATGGAACGAAATCTTCCCGATCTTGTGCTGCTCGATACGGAAATTCCGGATATGGATGGCTGGGAATTGATCGAGAATATCAAAAAAAAATGGGAGATACCAGTCATAATAATCAGTTCAAAAGCCCCCGTTATTGAAGATTTCATGCGTATTTCAAAAGTATCTGACTACCTCACAAGACCCGTCACCCTTGATGGTTTCCTCATGGCTGTCAAAGATGCCCTGGAATTGCCACAACTTTTAGACCAATGTATGGGAAGAGTTAACAAATATAGGAATAAAGATGAATCGATGTACAACTTATTCCTGCTTCTCAAACAGAATATATCAAACAGGAAGCAGTATATATTAATGAAGCAACTTTATTCGGATAGAAATCGGGGTAATGCAGAAGAAATAAAACTCTTGCTGGATAATTTAAAGGGAAAAATAATTAAAGCAAGGACGGAAATTGAATATTTCAAGAATTATAAGGTTTTATTTGCTTAATTTTCTTTTCATAACGTTTCTTACAATCAATCTTCACACTTTTTTCACAACGTTGTTTATATCTACGTATGATGCTGGTAATCATAAGAAGCAAGGTTAGGCGTAATGACGCCACCTGAGTTTCGAAAAAAAAATAATGGAGGCGTTATGAAAGCTAAAGGAACAAAATTATTGATAAATGAGGACGCCGATGTTGGTATTGGCACGCTGATCATTTTCATCGCTATGGTACTTGTTGCAGCGGTGGCAGCAGCCGTGTTGATCCAGACATCAGGCGTCTTGCAGCAAAAAGCACAGTTAACAGGTAAAGAAGCCACTTCTGAAGTCTCTTCAAACCTGAAGATAATATCTGTAGTCGCAACTACAGATGGTGCAGAAAATGCTACAAGTCTGGATCTCGGTTTGGAGATATCAGCAGGTGGAAATCCAATTGATATGACTGCCAGCAAACTCAAAGTGAAATACATAGATGCAGATTATTCAAATTACACGACTTTCACATATGCTGAAGATCGGCAGCTAGACGGTGACAGTAATGTTCTCTCATCAGGAGAGCTTGGCAAGCTAACTATAAATATTAACGGATTAACTCCGGCACAACCACTAGGTGCAAGAAATTCTTCGACCGTCCAGATCATACCCGAAATTGGAAACATGGTAATAAGGGAAATCACAGCCCCATCAACATATGGAGGAAATACCCGGTATCAGCTTTTCCCGTGAAGGAAATATTCAAAGAAGGTGAAAATATGAATAAACAAAAAAATAATTTATCCAGAAATGATACTGCAGATGTTGGTATAGGGACATTGATAATATTTATTGCAATGGTTCTTGTTGCGGCAGTTGCAGCGGCTGTGCTTATCCAGACATCCGGCATATTACAGCAAAAAGCCCAGCAGACAGGAAAGGAGGCCACTTCAGAAGTCACATCCAATTTGAAAATAATGTCTGTTATCGGTAACTACACTGGAACCAATATGACTGAATTTGAAGTGGCTATAGAAAATGCAGCCGGTGGATCTAATATCGACTTTAAACAGGTTGTAATAAATTACATAGATTCCGGAAGAACGGATACCCTGAATTACTCTGCCAATGCTACTGCTGGTAAGAATTTCAGTTATGTTGAACAACGCAGTGTTTCAACCGCAAACCAGGTACTATCTCCAGGTGAACTTGGTATAATTACTATAAAACCAACTACCGGATTGGGCCTGAGAGGAAAAGCTACAATCCAGATTGTTCCGGAAACAGGCACAATGGTGCTTAAGGACATCGTAGCTCCCACAACATGGGGAGGAAAAACGTATATCCAGCTATTCCCCTGATAAAGGGGAATTTTTTCCTTTATAAGATGGAGTAAAACATGAAAGCAAACCAAAAATTCCTGAAGGACAATGAAAGAGGTGATGTAGGAGTCGGCACTTTGATCATCTTCATAGCAATGGTACTTGTCGCTGCAGTAGCTGCCACTGTATTGATATATACAACAGGGTCGCTTCAGCAAAAAGCAACTAAGACCAGCAAGGAAGCGACACAGCAGATATCATCAAATATCGTTGTGGAGCAGGTTCTTGGAAATAGGAGCGGCCAAACAGACCAGCTCAGTCAAACAATAAGTGACTTATTAATAAGGATTAAACCTGATGTAGGTACTACTTCGATAGACTTGAGGCAAGTTATTGTAACAGTTATGGATTCTTCCCAACGCTACGATTTAAATTATTCTACTGTAGCTATTAATTATTCAGATGCAAATGAAAGCAACGCTACTCGATATACGGCTATAGCGGTGAGGGATGAAGATAACTCATTTATGAACACTACGCCGGTACTTAACAGTGGAGATTTAATAGAAATCCAGATAAATTCTTCCAGTATGCAGGGTATAACCTTATCCCCACGAAAAACTTTCTGGCTATCTTTGAACCAGGAACTTGGGCAGGCTGTAAATCTTGAAATAGCAACTCCAAACTCGTTCGGAGTAAACAGGTACGTCCGACTATATCCATAACAGCAGGAGGCCCAAATGGGATTTTCAACTTCTGCCGTTATGGTTATTTTTACCGCATCAATAATGTATATCGCGTCAATGTTTTATCCCCTCGCTGATATGTCAAATAAACAGGTTCAAGATGCAGAAAAATATTCAAATGAACTATGGAAAGAAAAATTGAATACTAAAATAGTAATATCGAACTGGGATGGAACTAATCTTACCGTCTTTAACAATGGGTCAACAACTCTTGATTCAAGAAAAATCAATATAATTATAGGCGGGGAATTCAAATCAAATCCCTCTGTAAGTCCCAGGGGCGCATGGCCTCCGAAAACATCCATTAATGTAACTATTGGGACATCAGGCAGCAGGGTCAAGATCATAACCGCTAACGGCGCAGCTGACTATTACATGGCGATATAGGTGATATAAATGGGCGCAGGAGCATCCGCAACCCAGATGGTTTTCTTCATCGCATCTGTCATAATAGCGTTAAGTGTAGTAGGGGCCATATTCATGAACGTACAGTCTCTCTCATCGGCTGTAATTATTAGCAGTAAAACACTGAGCGAGCAACTAAAAACGGACATTACAGTGATCAACGACCCAGAAATCATTCCTAATTCAAGTGGAATATATTATACATTTTATGTAAAAAATACCGGGATACAAGAACTTGGTACTAAATATATAAATGTAATTATAGATGGCAATATCATTTCGGATAATGATCTTAATAAAACAATAATAGACGGCGGCCAGACATGGCTCACAGGAGACGTTTTAATGATAAATGCCACAGTATCACTCACAGCGGGCACTCATAATCTAAGGATCATCACAAGTAATGGAATTGAAGATACTTTTCCATTCAGGACAACATAACTATGGCAGGATATACTTTTACTCTTGACAGAGATGAATTGAACCAGATGCTTGGCGGTGGTTTCCCCAGAGGTTCACTTATTATGATCGATGGTCCAAGCGGGAGCGGAAAAAGCGCCCTTTGTCAGAGATTCGCATTCGGACTTCTTGATAACAAAATAACTGTTACTCATGTATCCACCCAGCTGACAACCAAGAATTTCATCCGCCAGATGAATTCCCTTGATTATCCTATTGGCATCAGGCTTCTAAAAGGAGAATTACTCTATATTCCTGTTTTTCCATTGTTGAAAGAATCCAAGCCCAGGATAGATTTTATCAAACGCCTGATGGGTGCAGAAGTTCTGTTTGAAAAGAACGTAATAATCATTGATACTCTTTCCGCTCTGATAAGATATGGTACGGATGCCGAGAAGAGCCTTGAGCTTATTTCATTTTTTAAAAAATTGACTGGCATGCAAAAAACTATTATTATTACGATGGACTGCACCGAAATGCCCCAAAATGTAGTCAACGAATTTAAAGATGCAGCTGAGATCCTGATTACACTGAAAATGCGCCAGATGGGAACTGAAATATTAAGGACTATGATGATAAATAAATATTCACGTCCTGAGATACAGGTCGGAGCAATGATAGGTTTCAAAGTGGAAGCGAAAAGCGGTGTTATGATCAACATTTCCGGAGTTTCATAAAAGGGTAATCATGGATGATAAATTCGAAGAAGCCATGAAAAGAAATCCGCATCTTGAGCAATACGTAGAGAAATGCAAGAAAGAAACCGGTGTTATGCCGGAATTTTTTCCGAAGTTATCCCGTGATATTGCGGATATCCCTGTCATAAACATCATTTATCCGGTGGGTGATCCGATATTTATCCATCTGAAGGGAGATAAAGTATCAAGGAAAACCGCATATATTGCTGTTGAACCTGTCTTATTGCCAGAGGAATCAATAAAATATAAGCTGATAATGGATTCGATCCTCGAAAAGGCTGCAGATGAAAGTGTTCCGGAGAACGAAGACCAGCTACGAAAGTTAATAATGAAACTTTTTAATGAATCCGTGCATGTCGAAGGCAGTTTTTTGTCGACAGGTATCTTAGACAAGCTTCTTGGTGTAAAGCTTGTTTCTTTATCCCATCTGGAATATGACAAAATATCATATTTCCTTGACCGTGATATAATAGGCCAGGGTCCGATAGAGCCGTTGATAAGAGATCCGTATCTCGAAGATATTCACAGTATAGGAGTCAGCGGGGTTTATATTGTGCATAAGATACTGGCGATGCTTACAACCAATCTTACTTTTGGCACTGCGGAAAACTTGAGCCACTGGCTTCACACCATGGGTGAGCGTATCGGCAGACCGGTGAGTGACGCTCGCCCCATAATCGATGGTTCTCTTCCTGATGGTACAAGGATAGCCGCTATTTACAGTACTGATGTCAGTAAAAGAGGCTCCAGTTTCACCATGAGAAAATTCATGGAAATACCGGCAAGCATTCCTCAGCTTATAAAGTGGGGAAGTGTTGATGCCAACCTGTGTGCCTACCTGTGGCTTTTGCTTGAGAACCAGATGAGCATATTTTTCAGTGGTGAAACAGCAAGCGGTAAGACTACAATGCTTAACGCTGCATTGCCATTTATTAACAGCAGATCAAAGATGTATACGGTAGAAGATACGGCTGAAGTACTTCCACCGCAGCCAGCCTGGCAGCAATTGATCACAAGGCTGGATGGCCCTGTAGAATCACAGGTTGATACCTTCACCCTTCTCAAAGTTGCCCTGCGGTCAAGACCAAATTATATCATTGTAGGTGAGATCAGGGGTGCAGAAGGCGCGGTTGCATTTCAGGCAATGCAAACAGGACATGCCGTTCTTGCAACATTTCATGCTTCATCTGTCAAGAAACTTCTCCAGCGCCTTACAGGAGTACCTATCAATATCCCGCCAACATTTGCGGATAACCTCAATGCGGCTTTGATCCTCCAGGCTATTTACAGGAAAGGCAAATATTTGCGAAGATGCACTTCAGTTGATGAGATCGAGGGATACCTGGAAGAAGCGGGAGGTGTAATAACCCGCGCTGTTTTCGAATGGGATTTTACCAATGACAGGCATCGGTTCAGGGGCATGAACAATAGTTTTCTCCTGGACAGGATAGCGGTGAAGCAGGGGTACGATGATAAGCGCTTGATATATGATGAACTTTCACTGCGCGCAAAAATCCTTACAAGGATGGTTGAAGAAAATATCCTGGATTATTATAAGGTACGAGACATAATATGGGCTTTCCAGGACAGGGGTCTTGAAGGCATTCCTTTTGAGGTATGAAATATGAATGCGAAAGTCATATTTCACTGTCTTGGCATGTCACAACAAAATTATTTTAAAAAATTTGTGATCCCAGTACTTATCCTGGCAATTATGTTTCCTTTAATGATGATTCTCCTTGTCCCCTCGATATTACAGGGAGTCATGGTGATCGGGATTTTATTGGTCCCGCTGGCTCTTTTTTCAATTGTGATCATATATCCCATATCAAGCCTTGAAAGTAAAAAGAAAGATATTGATAATAACATGCATTATTATATTACTCATATGGGAGTTCTTGCAACCTCTCAGATGTCAAGGATTGACCTGTTGTTGAAGCTTTCACATACTGAAGCTTATGGTTACCTGGCCAAAGAAACTGGAAGAATATATGCTCTTGTATTTTACTGGCACGTAAGTTTTCCCGTAGCATGCCGGTTCATAGGGAACAGGACGCCTTCGGAGCTGTTTGCTGATTTTCTTGACAGGATGGCGCATTCGGTGCAGGCAGGACAGGCATTTGAGGATTTCGTAATATCAGAACAGACAGTCGTCATGAACGATTTCGTGACAATGTACCAGGACTCTTTAAATTCAATCGATATGATAAAGGAAATGTTCGTTTCCATGTGCATGTCCCTTATTTTCATTGTCGCCTTTGCTATAATTATGCCTATAATTACAGGTGTGGACTCCATATTACTTCTTGGCGGCGCTATAGCCGTATTTGTAATCACGGAATTAGTCATATTGCTATATGCAAGATCAAAAGTGCCCGCTGACAAGATATGGCACACACTGAATATCGAGACCGTTGCTGACAGGAGAATTAAATGGTCAATGCCGGTTTCTTTATTTCTGTGTATGATCGTAACCGGGGTTGTATTGGTATTCACTCAATTTTCTACACCAATAAAGTTCGCAATCTCCCTATCACCCCTGTTATTGACAGGATTAATAGCACGTGTTGAAGAAGATAAAATAAAGCGATTCGATAATAATTTCGGCGCATTCATACGATCTCTTGGCGGTGCGGCAGGGACAAGGAGCGGTCTTATCCTTGAATCATTAAAAGAATTGATCGGACATGATTTCGGTCCTCTTTCGGGAAATATAAATAACCTGTATAAGAGACTTAAAACCCGGCTAAATACCCCGCGAGCCTGGGAACATTTTGCGGCAGGAACCGGGAGTAATCTAATAGAACGTTTTGCAACGATGTTCGTTGAAGGAACGAATGTCGGGGGAAAACCTACAGTCATCGGGGATATTATCAGTAAAAATTTTATGGCTATCCTTTCAATGAGGAAATTGAGATACAGCAGCGCTTCAAGCCTTATAGGTGTACTATACGGGATGACTGCGGGAATCGCGGCAACAATGTTCCTTGCCCTGTCCATAATAGCAATGCTTGCTAAACTATTTTCAAATGTATCCCTTCCGGAAATCGACATAGGGATATCGATATCAGCAATAGGCGCCAGCAATATCCCCCTGATGACTTCAATGTTAATGGTAATGATGGTATGTCATTCTCTGATATCTGCAATGCTTATCAGGGTCGTTGACGGCGGGCATCATTTTAATACATATACTCATTTTGTGGGACTTGTTTGGATATCGGCTTTGACTGCAGAAATAACTCTGCAGGGAATGGGGCCGCTGTTGGGATTGTGATTTTGTATTATCACACAAATATCACACCTTTGTTTATAGAGATGTGGGTGGAATTGACTGTATAAATCAATCAAATATATTTTAAATAATAACCCAAAAAAATTTAAATAATCGGAGGAACAATGGCTGGAAAAATATTGCTAATAGATGATGCGGCATTCATGAGAATGATGCTAAAAAAAATAATAGCGCCGACTGGAAATGAAGTTGTTGAAGCTGTCGATGGTTCGGATGGCGTAGCCAAATATAAAGAACAAAAACCGAATCTTGTATTCCTGGATGTAGTAATGCCAAACCTGGACGGGATCGAATGCCTAAAACAGATCATGGCACATGACAGTAATGCTAAAGTAATTATGTGCAGCTCGATCGGGCAGCAGACTGTTGTGAATGATGCGATCAAAATAGGCGCAAGGGATTTTATTATCAAGCCATTTGATGCTGCAAAAGTATTGGAAGCAGTTTCCAAGAATCTTTAATCGGGTTAACATATGCCCCGAATAAAAGTGCTAGTTGTCGATGATTCTGCTTTTATGCGAAAGATCATCAGTAATATTCTTGCTGGATCCCCGGACATAGAAGTGATGGGCACGGCAAAAAACGGGCAGGAAGCAATAGAAAAAGTCACCCATCTTCGGCCTGATGTAGTTACCATGGACATAGAAATGCCGGTTCTTGATGGTTTGCAGGCGCTTGGCTATATAATGAGTGAGTGCCCCACTCGTGTAATAATGCTTACAGGGGCAGAATCAGAACACGGGGATTTGACAATGACCGCTTTTCAGTATGGAGCTATTGATTTTATTCAAAAACCATCCGGGAATATAAGCCTTGACATGGAAAAGATAAGGGATGACCTGATAAAAAAAGTGTTAGCTGCTGCGCGTGTAGAAGTTCATAAACTCGGTTTCATAGAAGAAAAAGTGATCAAAAAAGAAAAAATAGTATCTCCTGTTAGAACAAAAGTGAAAAAGATAATTATTATCGGTTCATCCACGGGCGGTCCCAGGGCTTTGCAGCAGGTCATACCCCTTTTACCTTCAACTCTCCAGGCGCCGGTGCTTGTTGTTCAGCATATGCCAGCCGGATTCACAAAATCCCTTGCAGAGAGACTGAATTCTCAATCTATGATGAAGGTGAGAGAAGCTGTTGAAGGGGATATTATCCAAACCGGGACTGTATTAATTGCCCCTGGAGACTTTCATATGATTATTAAGCAGCAAAGAATTGATGGGGAACTCAGGGAGGTAATCGGGCTTACTAAGGGTGAAAAAGTACAGGGAGTACGGCCTTCCGTTAATGTTCTTCTTGAATCTGCAGCGTCCATTTATGGACCTAACTCCGTTGGTGTAATACTTACTGGAATGGGCTCTGATGGTTCTGATGGAATAAGGAAACTCAAGCTGGCGGGCGGAAAGGTCATCGCTGAGGATGAATCAACATGCGTAGTGTATGGCATGCCCCGGTCTGTGATCGAACAAAATCTGGCTGATTACGTTTTACCAATACATAAAATTGCCCAGAGCATAGCGGAAATATCTTAGAGGATATAATTATGGATGATATGGAAGAATACAAAGAAATGTATGCGGTTGAATCCGCAGAACACCTTCAATCGATGAATGAGGCACTTTTGAGTCTTGAGAAAGACCCGAAAAACAGTGAAACTATAAATGTGATGTTCAGGGCAGCCCATACTCTCAAAGGCATGTCTGCTACCATGGGTTATTCCAATATCAAAGAGCTCACCCATAATATGGAAAACCTGATGGACAGTGTGCGCAAAAACGAACTGGCACTTGACGCTTCCATAATTGATGTCCTTTTTGAATGTCTTGATGCCCTTGAAAAAATGGTTGAAAACCCGGAAAAATCCTCGGAATTTGATGTTTCCGCTCTTATCGCAAAAATCTCAATATCCGAAGGGAAAGGACCTGTAGTGGATTTATCAATAAAGGAGCAAGCCGGTTCAATTGGAGGTATTGGAGATGAAATAGCAAGTAACATTTCACCGTCGCAAAGACCAGAAATCGCAGGGATATTGGAAATATCTGAAACTGGATGCAATATTTTTGAAGTGTTTGTAACGCTTCATGAATCATGCATGCTTAAATCTGCCCGGTCAACCGTAGTAATGAGAAATCTATCCGAACTTGGTGAGATCCTTGAGACAATTCCACCGATCAAAGACCTGGAGGACGAGAAGTTCGACCGGGAATTCAAGGTAATCATTTCAACGAAGGAAGATGCCACAAAAATAGAAGATGCTGCTAAAAAAGTATCCGAGATATCAAAAGTAGAAGTGAAACCTCATATCGGTGAAAAGGCACAAACAAAAGTCCAGGAAAAAACATGCACGACCGACGGAAGCAAGACCTCTATAAAAAGTGTACAGAGCGTGCGGGTAAGCATTGAGCGCCTTGATTCACTGATGAACCTTGTAGGAGAACTTATCATAAACAAGATACGATTGATGCAGCTTGCGAGCACGCATAAATTGGATGTACTTGAAGAGACCCTTGCGAGTCTTAATCGCCTTACGAACGACCTGCAAGAGGAGATAATGGCATCAAGGATGGTGCCTATCGAACAGATATTTAACAGGTTCCCAAGAATGATAAGGGATCTTGCCAAAAAAGAGGAAAAAGATATTGATCTGGTATTGGAGGGCGGGGATATCGAACTTGACCGCACGGTACTTGATGAGATCGGAGATCCGCTTGTACATATCCTTAGAAATTGCGTAGATCACGGTATTGAATTACCCGAAGTCAGGAAACAATGTGGTAAGAAACCCAAAGGAACAATAACATTGACAGCGCGGCGTGAGAAAAACCATGTAGTCATTGAAGCCCAGGATGATGGTAAAGGGATCGATCCGCAAAAAATGAGAGAGTCAGCCGTAAAGAAGGGATTAATGTCCCAGGAAGAGGCAATCAAACTTACAGATACCGAAGCCATAAACCTTTCATTCCTGGCAGGATTCAGTACTGCTGAGAAAGTTACTGATATTTCAGGACGTGGAGTTGGGATGGATGTCGTAAGGAATAAGATAGGCGGCATGGGCGGCTCAATTAAACTTGATTCTGTTGTAGGAAAAGGAACAACTATCAAACTCAAGCTTCCATTGACTGTCGCAATTATCCATTCCTTGATGGTAAAAGTAGGACAGGATATCTATGCGATACCTATTACAAATGTGATAAGGGACCTGTCTATTAAAAAAGAGGAAATAAAGACAATAAAGGGTGAAGAAGTGATATTAATACGAGGAGAAGTCCTGCCTTTATTGCGGCTGCATAAGCTATTTGGCATTAAAAGCAATGGTTCAAATGAACTCCTTGTTGTGGTTGTTGAGCGCGCAGGAAGTAACATTGGACTTGTCGTTGACCAGGTTATCGGGCAGCAGGAAGTTATTATAAAGAACCTTGACAATAACATCTTAAAAGGCGTAAAAGGATTTGCGGGCGCTACAATACTGGGAGATGGCAACGTGGCATTGATACTTGATGTGGGGACATTATTATGACAAATTTAACAACACAGATTACTGATATAAATGAAGTTGAAACTGAATTTACAGAATTGAAGAAGATCATTATACGAAAAATAGGATTCAATTGTGAAGACTACAAACAGGCGCACTTAAAAAGACGGCTGGCTGTGAGGCTTCGGGTTACAAAATCAAGATCCTATAAGGAATATTCTGATATACTTTTAAAAAACGGTGAAGAGGAAAAGCAATTAAAAGAAACATTGACCGTAAATGTCACGGAATTGTTCAGGAATCCGGAAATGTATGAATCTGTCAGGATGAATGTTTTGCCTGAATTGATCAAAAGCAAGGGCGAGAACCGGGTATTAAAGATATGGAGCGCAGGATGCTCAAATGGGGAAGAAGCAAGTTCTATCGCCATAATGCTAAGGGAATTTCTTGGGGCATCTTTTAAGAGATATAATATCTCCATCCAATGTACGGATATCGATGAAGACTCTCTGGCAAAAGCAGAAAAGGCAACATTTACTGCTAAATCACTTGAAAAAATAAGTATGGATAGGCTTGATCGATTTTTTGTTAAGACTGATAACAGTTATGTGTTAAATGAAGAGCTAAGGAAGCTTTTAAGAGTAAAACGGCATGATATGATCTCAGGTCCGAAAATGTCAGGTTTTGACCTGATATATTGCAGGAATGTCACAATATATTTTGAGCAAAAATTACAGGAAGTTTTGTACCAGAATTTCTATAATGCATTAAATGAAGGAGGATATTTCGTTATGGGAAAGACTGAATCCTTAGTCGGTCCAGCAGGGCGCATGTTTAAACCTGTTGACCTGAAAGAAAGAATATACCAGAGGAAGGAGAGATTATGACCGATAATAAAACTCTTACTGAATTTCAAAAAGATGCTTTGCAGGAAGTGGGAAATATAGGGATAGGACATGCTACAACTTCTCTTTCCCGGATGGTTAATAAAAAGGTATGGATATCTATCCCTGACATGAAATTGCTTCCGTTAATTGAAGTGCCGTCACTTGTAAGGAATGAAGATCCCGTTGTTGGAGTAATTCTTCAACTCACAGGTGATGCAAAAGGATTTCTCTTGTTATTGCTCTCAAAAAGCACTGCAAAAATGTTGATAAAATTAATTATAGGCGAATCCGATGAGACAAAAGGATTTGATGAAATGGAAGTATCTGTCCTCATGGAACTGGCAAATATTATGGGGGGAACTTACATCAGCTCTCTTTCAAATTTCCTTTCTATATCTATCGGGATTTCCACACCATCACAAGCATATGACATGTCAGATGCAATAATTGACCAGGTATTGGGCCTTATGAGCCCGGACGTCAATGATGTGTTGTTCCTTAAAACGGAATTTACCATTAATGAAGAAAAGATCGATGGGAAAATACTGATATTTACAGACGCGGATTCTTTGAAGAATATGCTTGATGCCATCAACAAGCTGCTTTAGGCGCAGGGAGTTATAAATTTTTTTATTTTCCTGAGCAAACCTTATTGAGAGAATGGGGAAGGTGATGATGGTATTTTCAATCACGCTAGCACTGACATTCTCGCGATATCGGTATTGTGACTTATAATATGTATCTATTTGTTAAGAATGTTTCTTAACTACTTATCCACTTTGGGGATTACTTCATTTTAAGTTCCTCTATATCTTCTGGATATCAAGAGTATTCCGAGCAGCCCTGTTAATGTCAAGATCGCTGTACCCAATTCCGGGAAAGGAGGGGGTACAGGGGGATCAATCATTGTGATTGCCGTATTATTCATCCATGTCTCGTTAATATTGCCGAACATATCGACGGTTCGAGTGCTGATGGTGTACTCTGTGCCATTGGAGAGGTTAGTTGCATTGAAGTATTCATTTGAAGTAATTCTCTGGAAGCTGCCATTCAGATAGATTTCAGTATGGTTGAAGTCAGAGTCATGCGGATTGATCCAACTCCAGTTTATCCAGGTAGTTTCTACATTTGAATGGAGGTTGGCAATATTAGACGGTGAGATTAAATCAATATGTGATGTCTCAATAATATTTGGCGTCATTATCTCATCAATAATTCCATCTCCATTATAATCCATCTGCATTTTCGGAATCATTTCATCTGGAATAATTTCAATAGTAGCTATCGTACCATTTTCTATTGAGATATTTTTAAATGTTATTGTATTAATAGATTCATAATTTGATATTATACTTGTCAAATTAAAACTACCAGCATCATAAGCATCTACACTTACAAAATAAATTAAATTAGTAGGAATGTAAAAAGCTTTCGTATCGCCAATTTTGATAATACTTGCGTTTGGAATTTGATTTGTTCCATTAGTTGATGCTATTCGTCCATATTGATCTCTCACAGTTAGATTTACTGGACAAGATGCATCTATTATATTTTGATCAAAATTGACATTTCCCGAATATACAGGATTTCCTTCGTAAGCGTATCCAAAGAGGCCTTGAATTGTAGGGGAATTATATATATCCACAGGAATTCCAAATCCAGCTACTGCAGTGACACTGCTTCCCCCATATGCAGAGGCGGCTGCAATTCCATTTTTAATTCCTTCAAAGGTAAGATAATATAACGCTGGTTTATAAGTATAATCAACAGCAAGCTTTGCGAGAGATTCTTTGAATCTGCTATCAAATTCTTCCCCCAATCCTTTTGATATCTCTTCTGTCGATAAATTGCCACTACGATCTGAATCAATTAAATATACCTTAGCACTATAAATTAAGATGTCGAAATCATCATCTCCAGTAAGTAATTGATAAATTTCACCTAATGATGTAATACCTCCTACAAAATAAACTTTAATATCAAAATCCTTATCAACCCCCCATTCTCCATCAGATGGTTTTAATTCCGTTCTAAATGCAAATGTCTGTCTGACTGTCGGCTCTAATGCGGCAAACTTCCTGACAAATACCCAGTCAAATTCAACATATGCAAATGTATTACTGGCATGAGCTCCCAAATCTATATACGACGAATCTAGACCTGCAATATTGATAGAACTTGTTTTGAAGACTTCATGATCCTTTATACCATAGTAACTATCCCCAATTTTTGCTAAACCTAATTGGACTGTTGATGGTGTATTTATTCTACTATACCATACTTTTCCATTTATCACCTGATCCATCATTATATCCACCTTCAATCCAGTCAATTCCTGATGTATGTCTGATCCATTTAGACTCAAAATATGGATTCTTATTTGGTATATATCTATCAACCATGAAAAATGTTGACGATATAGCACCTGAATGTGTTATTTTTGTTTCTATTGCTCTATTATTAAATAAATAATTTTGTTTTGTAAATACATTTCCCGAATAACAACATCCATTTGTTAAACCACGAAGTCTTAATTTTGATTCGGAAATGGTAAAAGAATAACTACCGCAATTACATATTCTATCCCAATCTGCACCCCACAAAGCCGTATTCAGACTTGTCCCTTCAAAATCATCAAAAAACTCAAACGTCGCATCTCCACTACTCGAACTACTTGCGTCCGCATTTCCCCACAACATACGTATCGAACTGGCCTCAACCGGAACACTCGCCACCTTCACCCACACCTTCGCGTCCCCCAAACTCCAGTTTTCGATCCAGTAAGGAAGCTCTACGCCACCCACATTAGTAAATCTTATATCTTCACCCTTCGCCTTCGCCTGCGAGAACTGGAAATTGCTGCTGTCCAGAGTTACCAGCACCTGGTAATCTGAAAGGGCTGCGCCCGGATTGTTTATTGTGATCTGGCGGGAATGCGCCCAGCTCCCGCCGCCGTCATTAGAAAGAGCGCTCGCCCCTCCCCCAAGCGCCAAAAATATAAACAATGTTTCAACAACTATCCACAAGAGCATATGCCTTCTTTCTACACGATTATATAATATCATTATTTCCACACCTGTTATTGATTTACAGCCGACTCCAATTCAGCACGACCACCAATTATCTTTTTTATCAATTAGTAATTGTATATAAATTTTTTCTTTTTATTTATGTCAATGGATTATTATAGTAATAATCATAATAACTTTGGCAGGAGAATTAAATTAAGTATTTTTTCCTCCAATCGAAAAAAAGGAATTATATTGAATTTGCCATATACTTAGTATAACTAAATATTTTTTAATAATTAACGCTATGCTAAGCGTTTTATATACATTATGATAATAAGCATAATAACAAAGATAGCTTTATGTCATTTCAAACTAACATAGAATATAACATGGATACAAATCAAGAAAAAATAATCATAGGAATTGCGGACTATGTAGTTGTCCATAACCCGGCGATACTTGTGACTATAGGGCTTGGTTCTTGTGTCGGGATCTCAATTCGTGATCCTGTAGCAAGATTCGGCGGCCTGGCTCACATTCTTCTCCCCAGCATTAAGGAATCGAATAATAAGGATACTCCTTTGAAATTTGCTGATTCAGCTATCGAGATAGTAGTTGATAGCCTGCTCAAGAAAGGATGCGCAAAAAGCAAGCTAGAGGCAAAAATAGCTGGCGGGGCAAGTATGTTCAGCATTGGCACTAATACTATGAATATCGGGGAAAGGAATGTTTTAGCTGTAAAACAAAAACTAAAAGAAATGAATATCCCATTACTGGCAAGCGATACTGGCGCAAATTACGGCAGGACGATCGAATTTAATATCGCTTCAGGGATCATGTCAGTAAAAAGTGCATTTAATGGAATTAAAGAGATTTAGTTCAATTCAGTGATGGCTTTCGTGCCCTTCATCCTGCAAAACACATTCGGCACATTCGAATTGCATTGTCGTATGAAGGATCTGGAACCTGTCTTTAACGGTTTTGTTTATATTGCTTATTAGAATTTCTGTCTGCTGCACATGTATCCTGTCCACAAGCACATGTGCGCTCATGGCATGAATATGGGAACAGATGCTCCAGATATGGATATCATGGATTCCTTTTACCCCGTCTATTTCCATCAAAACTTTTGCGAGAGTATCAGCATCAACGTGCCGGGGTGCAAATTCAAGAAGTATCCTGACTGAGCCTATTACAAGTGTAAATGCCCCGTAAAGAAGCATTGCTCCGATGACAATACTAAGCGCGGGATCAACAATGGTCTTTCCGGTGAATATGATAACCACGGCGCCGGCTATCACAGCTATTGATGCAAGAGCGTCACCTATTACATGAAGGTATGCTCCTTTTATATTCAGGTCATGATGCCCGTGCAATTTTAAGGCAACCCATGAATTGACCGCAAGTCCGATCGTTGCTATCACAAGCACTTCCTGGCCATTTACTGCAGGCGGATCAAGGATCCTTCCATATGCTTCATAAAATATGAAAACCGCAATCCCTATGATGGTTAATCCGTTGATCAGGGCAGCAAATATCTCGAACCTGTGATATCCGAATGTCATATTGCTGTTTGACGGGCGCTCTGATATTCGTATGGCGCCGTAGGTGAGAAACAAGGCTATGACATCCATTAATACATGGGCTGAGTCGGAAAGGAGAGCCAGGCTATTGGATATTATCCCTCCTGCTAATTCAAGGAAGAAAATAAGGGTTGTCAGGAGAATGGCGATTTTCAGGTTTTTATTGATGTTTTCCATATCTGATTCCTTTTGTATTTTATTAACTCAATTCATTTTGACAGGATTTACAGGATAAACCGGATATTCAGGATATTCAGGATTGGTTCATATCCTGTCGATCCTGTTTATCCTGTCTTATATTTACATTTTATTGAATCATATTCATCTTGCCATGTCGCCGATCAAGAGAGTAATCGCAGATAGGAACACGGATGCTGCGGATTACGCGGATACGATTATCCGAAGCCACGATTATCCATGAAAATCCGTTCGATCCGTTGCTTTCTTTGATTTCTAATGCTTTATTGATATATTGGCTGGCCGGATAATAAGATATTTCTATTGGAAAATCAAACGTATGAACATGTTAATTGAACAAATAAATCTTGAAAAAGGGTGCGGGACAGGATTAAAGATGGATATGGAACACGCTCCCCTGCTTGTTATTCGCGCAGGCTGCGGTTTTGTGATGTGCGGGTATCTCAATATGGAAATAGCCAATAAACTGGGGGATGTCGCTGTAAGAGTTACAGGTGTCAGAAGCTTTGATGATGTATTGAATGCAAAAGCGGTGGATGTTTCCGAAGCAGCAAAGAAACGAGGGATAACGGCTGGAATATCGGCAAAAGAAGCGCTGAACATGATGTTTTGAAGAAGACGATAGCTGACAGTATTTACAGGATACATTTTTTGTTTTTTAATCATGTAATTACTGTCGATCCGGACGGAACAATCGTTCATTTTATAATAAACGGTTGACTATTTATATTATTATGTTTATGTGAAAGGACATGCCACTGCATCAGCTTGATTATTAAGAAAACGCACCCCAACAGACCCGCAAATGTAGAATATATTAGTAGGGTCAGGGAAGAATATCTGGCGAATTCAATTGCAATACTTGTACCGATTACCATGGCTATTGGCATTAATAGACTTAGTACTATAATATTTTTGGAAACCATTTTATTCACCTTTTTTTAGATATATTTTAATCCCATTTAGTGCAAAATTTGCACATATACATAATTGGCATAGGTGATATATAAAGATTTAGCAACATTTGCACAAATACGCTATTTGCCTATACTCAATACTGATATATACGTTATGATGTATATAATAATATCAATGTGGACAGGATTCCTTATGAGATTATTACTTCTGATTTTCGACATTTAGAAGGAAATCTATGAAATTGCGAAAGAAGACACTGGTGGTTATTGGCATAATTCTTATATGTATGATATTTGTCCAGTATGCGGTTTCACAAATTATCCTGATGGGAAGCTTCACTCGACTGGAGAACCAATACATCGGGAATAATGTTGAGACTGCCACCAATAACCTGCAGGATGATATTAATAAATTGGATAATATAGTTAAGGATTGGGCTACATGGGATGACACCTATTCTTTTATTGATCAATTAAATGATAATTTTAAACGGTCGAATGTTATCGATGTTACTTTTATGAACCTTAAAATAAATCTGATGTTGTTCATAAATTCTAATGGTCGTATTGTTTATGGCAAAGCTTTTGATGATAATGGGAAAGAAATTCCAGTTCCAATGCAGCTAACAGGGCTTTCAGTTAATGATTCTCTCATGAAACATAATGATAGCGATAATTTTTTGTCGGGGATAATTATGCTTCCTGATGGGCCTATGCTTGTTGCATCACGTCCCATACTGACAAGTGAAAGAAAAGGACCGATCCGGGGAACTCTTGTCATGGGACGATTTCTGGATGCCGCTGAAATAGAGCAGCTTTCGGGAATTACTCACCAATCCATTTCCATTAACCGTTTTGATGATACTCAGATGCCTTCTGATTTTAACGAAGCGCGCATATCCCTTTTAAAAAACACGACATCATTTGTAAAACCCCTCACAGAAGAATCCATAGCAGGATATAAGGTTTTGAATGATATTTATGGAAACCCGGTAATTATTTTGAGGGTTATCTCCTCAAGGGAATTCTACCAGCAAGGTCAAGCTACAATGCGGTATTTTATCTTATCGATATTGGCTATCGGTATTGTATTTGGTGTGGTGACCCTGTCATTCCTTGAGAGGTCGGTGTTATCACCCCTTTCGAGTCTTAGTAATAATGTAAGCCGGATTGAAAAAAGTGGTGATCTATCAGAACGCATCCTTATAAAGAACAAAGAAAATGATGAACTGGGTATTCTGGCGGATGAGATTAATGGGATGATTGGATCGTTGGAACAATCCACGGAAAAGCTGCGAAAGAGCGAGGAAAAGAACAAAGCCTTCATAAATGCGATCCCGGATGTGATGCTCCAGCTTGCGAAAGATGGCACGATCCTGAAATTCAAGGGAGCAAAAAGCAATTTTTTAAGTTTCCATGATGAAGAATTGCTTGGAAAGAAAGTGTATGAGGCTATGTCCCCGGATATTGCCAGCAGGACTTCCTCCTCTATCGATAAAGCGTTAGTGACAGGTCAAATGCAGATCCTTGAATTCCAGTCTATGCAAGACGGCAGCCAGCACGATTATGAAGCAAGGTATATTTCAAGTGGAAAAGACGAAATCCTTGCCATCGTAAGGGATATTACTGAACGCAAGCAGGCAGAAGAGGCGCGAAAGAACGAGTTGCTTTTAAAAGAGATACATCATCGCATCAAGAATAATTTACAGGTGATATCCAGCTTGCTTTATCTTCAATCAAAAAAGATCAATGATAAGGTTATTGTCCAGATGTTTCAAGAAAGCCAGGACCGTGTAAAATCCATGGCAATAGCGCATGAAAAATTATATCTGTCAGGTGAAATGGGGAGACTAAATATTGAAGAATATATACGAGATATAACCACTTCCCTTTTCCAATCCTATGAACTTTATTCAAATTCCGTGAAATTGAGTTTGGATGTAGATAAAGTTCTCATAGACATTGATACTGCCATACCATGCGGATTAATTATTAATGAACTGGTCATGAATTCCCTGAAACATGCGTTCCCGGATGGAACTAACGGAGAGATCTGTATCGAATTCCATCTGGAGAATAATAAATACAAACTTGTCGTAGGAGATAACGGGAAAGGACTTCCAGATGATTTTGATTTCCGGAAAACAGAAACGTTAGGTTTAAAACTTATAACGACATTGGTCAAACAGATAGATGGAACAATTGATGTTGATAGGATTGGTGGAACGAAGTTTACTATCATTTTTGAGGGTGAGAAGACATGATCGAATCAAAAAAAGTCCTTGTTGTGGAAGATGAAAGTGTCGTGGCTCTTGAGATCCAGGACAGGTTGATGGGTTTTGGATATATGGCCATCATAGCTTCCAGCGGTGAAGAATCTATTAAGAAAGCAGGGGAGTTTCATCCGGATATTGTACTGATGGACATAATGCTAAAGGGTGATATGGATGGTATAGAAGCTGCAGAACGCATAAAAAAATCCATGGATATTCCCATTGTTTATCTAACGGCTTATTCGGATGAGACTACAATTTCACGGGCAAAAAGTACCCAGCCATTTGGTTATCTGATCAAGCCATTCCAGGCACGGGAACTTAATGTATCTCTGGATATGGCTCTTTATAAACATGACACGGAAAAAAAATTGAAGGAATCCGAAAGATGGCTTAATGCGACTTTGAAAAGCATTGGGGATGCCGTCATTACAACGGACGGGAAGGGCATTATTAAACTTATCAATCCTTATGCTGAGGCATTAACAGGTTGGATGCAAGAAGATTCAGTGGGGAGATCGCTTCATGAAGTTTTCAATGTTATCAGTGAGAAGACAGGTGAAAAGGCAGATGACCCTATTAAAAAGCTAGTTCGAGAGGGAAATTTTTTCGGACTTGCTGAAAATACGGTTTTACTTTCCAGAAATGGTACCAAGATTCCTGTAGAGATCATAGGAAATAAGATCCAGAATGATAAAAATGAACTCTTAGGTGCAGTGATAGTGTTCTATGATATCATAGATCGAAAGAAGATTGAAGAGAAAATTCACAAAAATCGTACTAAAAATTAGTTATCGGATAATATCCGGTTTTGTACAGACGTCTAATTTCTTGCATATCTCGCAATCTATCTTGCATGGCTCGATGTGTATCAATATTGAAAGGTTCGGGATCTTCTCTTTTATTTCTTTTTCAAGATGGTCGCAGAAATCATGCGCATCCACAACATTTTGGTTCTTGGGGACGACAAGATGCAGGTCAACGAATCGCTCAGCTCCGGACATCCGTGATCGCAGGTCATGGTATTCCGCATATTGGGAATAGTGGTCGTGAATTATTGACTTAATGAGTTCTTCTTCTGTATCAGAAAGTTTTACGTCCATGATCCCTGATACCGAACGTTTTGTGAGGTCATATGAAGCCTTAAGGATTATTATGCCAACGATTATTGCCATGACCGGGGCAAAAATGGAATTCCCGGTGAGCTTTATAAGCACAAGACCGATAAAGACACCAACTGATGTATATACATCCGTGGTGAGATGATATGCATCAGCTTCAAGAGCAATGGATTCAGCTCTTTTTGCAACTGCCATTATTCTTCTTGAAACATAAAAATTTACAATGGCAGATATTCCCATAACCGCAATACCCACGCCTATTAGTTCTTCAGGTAGTTCTTCTCTAAGCAGGATTTTTTCACTTGCTGTATATATTATGATTATTGCCGCTACAAATATGAGAATTGCCTCAATAGTTCCTGACACATTCTCAAATTTGCCATGCCCGAATCTGTGTTCATCATCAGCCGGTTGCCCTGCTTTCCTGACTGAATAATTGGCTATTACGGCAGCAAGGAGGTCTATACCTGAGTGAAGGGCTTCTGAAAGTACGCTTATTGAACCCAGGAAGGTACCCACAATGAGTTTCATGACAAGCAGCAGGGTATTTGAATAAATGGAGAGTCGTGCGACAGATGTTATTTCCTTATGAGCAGCAAAATATTTGTTATTTTTATCTGGCATTTATGAAATTCATAATAAACGTTTTACTATAAAGGGATTTTTGATAATGAAAATATTCAGAATTCAATCCAACAGGTCAAACAGGTTGTGGGAAAAGGTAGGTTAAAAACTTTGTATAATACGCCCCGGCTGGGAATTGAACCCAGGTCTTAAGATCCGCAATCTCAAAGGATATCCTCTACCCCATCGGGGCTCTGTGACACCTCATTCATTCATGATATATTAAAGGTTATTGAGAGTTCTTTTTTCAAGATCAAGTAATCTTGTTTTGATATCAATTCCTGCTGAGTAACCGCCTATACCTTTTTTTGCCACGACCCTGTGGCAGGGAATGATGATCGGAATGGGATTTTTTCCAAGGGCGTTTCCAATCGCGCGTGGTCCTTTGCAGCCTATCTTCTCTCCAAGCTGCGAATATGTTATTGTGTTTCCATATTTGATATTTATTGTCTCTTGAAGCACTTTTTGCTCAAATGGCGAAAGATGGGATATATCAAGTTCAGATGAGAACTTGATCACTTCACCTTCAAAATAGCGTTCAAGTTCGAACGTTGGTTCAAGCGTCTTTTTTTCTGTATGTTTTTCCCCGGGATTTAAGAATCTGATGGAACGCAATCCGTTATTATACTCTATTTTGATATGAAGTCCAAGAAATTTGGAATAGATAATATCAATGGTTATAAAAAAGCACCCTTTGTCTCTTTTTCCAACATTTCCTGTTGTTTCCAGATCTTCTCCAATCGTTCCCTTGTCAGTGAGAAAACCTTTTGGATATTTTCGGGGTTGCATAATTCAATATCTTTTCCACAATCAGGCGAACTTTTTGTGCATTTTTCAGCAAGATCACGACATTTCTGTTCAAGGGCAGGAAGAGTAATTTCTATAGCGATTTTTATATCCGAGGATGTATTCTCTATTGCTCCCGTAAGCATTGCCGGAATAAGCTGTGTACGGATCGTCATTAGCCGTTTGCAAGGATCAATGGTAACCATTTTTAAGCCTCATCTATTAACTAAATCCAAATAGTTCCTTCACTATAATTATGTTACCCATGACCAAAAAAGATGTAATAATAATCGGAGCAGGCGCATCAGGCTTGATGTGCGCCATCGAATCAGGAAAAAGATGTCGATCTGTCCTTGTTCTTGACCATGCTTCAAAGATCGGGCGAAAAATACATATTTCCGGGGGCGGAAGCTGTAATTTTACGAATATCAATATATCCCATACAAATTTCATATCAAATAATCCACACTTTTGCAAATCTGCGCTTTCCCGTTTCAAGCCCCGCGATATCATCACAATGCTTGAAAAACATGGCGTGAAATATGACGAACGAGAAGAGGGGCAATTATTCTGCGCCAGGAGTTCTGAGGATATCATATGGATACTGGAGAAGGAATGCAATGATGTCGGCGTAAAAATCGTGCTAAATTGCAGGATTCTGGACGTGAAAAAAATAAACCAAACTGAACAGACGGGTCATATTGAACCAATTGGCCCAACAAAAAATATTGATCCAACTGAACATTTCATAATATCCACCGATGATGGTATATTTGAATGTGAGTCTCTCGTTATTGCTACGGGAGGATTGGCGTACCCGCAGATAGGAGCTTCAGGCCTGGGATACATGATAGCAAAACAATTCGGCCTGAAAGTTACAGAAACAAGACCTGCGCTTGTTCCTTTCATTTTTTCCAGGGAAGATATGAAAATATTTGGCGAATTAAGCGGGATTTCAATTGATGCATCTATAAAATGCCGCAATATGAGTTTTAGGAGAAGCATTCTATTCACACACAGGGGACTTAGCGGTCCTGCAATTCTCCAGATTTCATCTTATTGGAACGAGGGCGATGCCATTGTAATTGATCTATTGCCTGATATCGATATATTCAGGTTTTTTCTTGAAAAACAGCAAAACAAAAGCAAAACCGAGATGCATAACCTTATTTGTGAATTCCTGCCGACTCGCCTTGCAAAGAACTGGTGCGATTTGAAAATACAATCAAAACCAGTCAACCAATATAATGAAAAAGAAATCCAGAAAATCGCTCATCAGGTCCATAACTGGGAGATCACGCCGAAATCTACAGAGGATTACAGGACGGCTGAGGTCACACTAGGCGGGATCGATACGAACGAACTTTCATCAAAAACGATGGAATCAGTAAAGGTAAAAGGGTTGTATTTTACTGGCGAGGTCGTAGATGTGACCGGGCAGCTTGGCGGTTTCAATTTGCACTGGGCATGGGCATCCGGTTTTGTGGCAGGGCAGTATGCGTGAGGCAAGAACTATAATGTTTTGCATCATGTATCGATGTCGCATATTAGGTTATTATTAGTTATATTTTTTTACTTTTTTGAAAGTATGATTTTTTATATTTAATTTTGTTATATACATAACATTTAAATATCATATAATTGTTCTAGAATATATGAAATGGATATTACTAATTATTAAATCGACAAATGTTTCATCAAGAGACCGGATGTTCATCTGGCGGAATATAAAAAACACTGGTGCAGTTTCGTTATCTCATTCAGTCTATATATTGCATGATACGGAAGACAATAGAGCTACTGCAATAGATATTGCCAGAACAGTACATGAAAGAAATGGTGAAGCTCTGCAATTTTTTGCAGATACTCTTAATGGAGAGCAGGAGCAGAAATTAAATAAACTGATTACAGAAGAAATTGCTGCAGAAATTAAAGAATTCACTGAAGAGTGTGAAGATTTTATTGCCGATTTAACTAAGAGAATTTCAAATAAAAAATTCAAGGTTTTTGAATTAGAGGAACTAAGTGACGACATTCACAAATTGGACAGGTGGAGAATAAAGCTAATTCAGAAACACGGTCTTGACACACCTAAAATAGAGATTTTGAATAAAGAAATCGGAAAATGTAAAGAAAAATTGAATGAATTTGAAGAGAGAAATCTCCAAAAGAACGAAATTGTGAAAGGGAGTGAGCTTGTGGGAGGCGAGCAGTAATGTTAATCGGAATAGGTCTTGGTCCCGGAAATCCTGATCTTCTCACACTAGCTGCTGTAAAAGCATTGAAAGAGAGCAAGAAAGTTTATGTTCCAGGAAAAATGGCTGCCGAACTTGTTGCACCTTATGCAGAAGCAGAGATTCTGGATTTTCCTATGATTCAGGATAAAGCAGAGCTATCAAAATTATGGGAAAACAATGCATGGATAGTGGCAGATGAAGCAAGGGAAGGTATTGTCTCTTTTGCAGTAATTGGAGATCCGAATTTCTTCTCCACGTTTTCACACCTTCGCAGGACAATAGAAGAAAATCATCCTGATATCGATATCATCACGATTCCCGGTGTGAGTTCGATAACCGCCCAGGCAGCCAGGACAAATATAAGCATCGAAGGCTCGTTCATCGTTAGTGATGGCTCTCCTATCAGAACAAGGATCATCCTGAAAACGAAAAACCCGGAAAAAACAAAAAAAGAACTGACAAAAGAAGGTTTTGACGAGTTTATCTATGCAGAGCGGCTTTTTATGGAAAATGAAAAAGTAACCAGTGCCATCCCACAAAAGGGCGATTATTTCAGCCTGCTGGTAGCAAAACGCAGCAAATCAATGTCATCATCGAAACTAAAAGGAAAACTTTACATTGTAGGCATAGGACCAGGCGCCACTGAACATCTTACCCGGAAAGCTGAAAATGCATTACTTGAATCTGAATATATTATCGGCAACGGTACATATCTTGACCAGATTGCAGATAATATAAAAAATGCTAAAGTCATAAGAAGCGGGATGGGAGGCGAAATAGAACGTGCCAAAAAAGCTGTTGAACTCGGAAAAGACCATATTGTTTCAATAATCAGCGGCGGGGATGCGAATGTGTACGGAATGGCAGGGTTGGTACTTGAGGTGGCAGAAAAGGCGGGCAATATGGATATCGAGGTTATTCCGGGGATTACTGCTCTAAGTGCGGCTGCTTCCCTTCTTGGTGCGCCTGTGGTGTCCGACTTTGCAGTTATAAGCCTGAGTGATCTACTTACACCAATGAAGATAATAGAGAATCGGATCAACAGCGCTGCGGAAGCTGATTTTACGATTGCGATCTACAATCCGAAAAGCAGGAACCGCGCTCAGAATTTTGGGAAGACGATAGAGATTATACAAAAATACCGCGGCAACGATGTTCCAGTGGGAATTGTGAAAAATGCAACACGCGAAGGAGAGACGGTTATTGCTACAACTCTTGGTAGAATAATGGAGTACAATGATTTGATTGATATGAGCACAATCGTGCTTATTGGTAACAGCGAGTCGAGATTGTGGGATAATAGGATAATTACACCGCGAGGATACCAGAGAAAATATGATTATTAGTAAAATATCTTTTCGACTCTTCACCAAACGTATTGCTTCCGAATATGCGATATTGGCGGGAGTACGATTCTATGAGCGTTAAAACATATGAGCTTACTAAGTATTTTGGTAAGCTGTGTGCAGTTGATCATATAAACCTGGATGTAGGGAATGAAATTTTTGGATTATTAGGTCCGAACGGTGCAGGCAAAACCACAGCTGTCCTTATTCTAACCACTCTGTTAAAACCAACCACAGGAGAAGCTTATGTTTGCGGTTATGATGTAGTGAAAGATGCTAAAAAAGTTCGTAACGTCATAAGTTATGTGCCTCAGGATATGGCGGTGGATATTAAATTAACAGGAAAAGAAAACGTGTTGCTGTTTGCAAAATTATACGGTGTGGTAGACAGGAAAAATAAAGTAGATGAAATTCTTGAATTGATGGGTTTGAGTGAAAGGGCTGACGATAGAGTAAGTGGTTATTCAGGAGGAATGCGAAGGAGGCTTGAGCTTGCCCAGGCCCTGGTACATGAGCCACAAGTGTTGTTTCTTGATGAACCCACTCTTGGTCTGGATGTATCGGCAAGAAAAAAAATGTGGGAACATATCTCTTCCCTGAAGAAGAAAGGTGTGACCATTTTTATAACAACACACTACATGGACGAGGCAGACAAATTTTGCGATAGGGTAGCAATAATAGACAAAGGCAAAATCGTGGCAATGGATTCGCCTGCAAAATTAAAAAGTGGCATAGGAAAAGATGTCATAACCGCAAACGTGTCAGGTGAATTTAAGGGATTGAATATAGAAGGAATAAAATTTCTTGGGAGAGAGGTTGATATTATTAAATTCATGGCTGAGAGTGGAAGCGAGGCTTTGCCTCTGTTATCTGAAGAATTATCGAGGCAGGGATTAAAAGTTCATTCTTTATCACTAAGAGAACCATCACTTGATGATGTTTTCCTGCAAAAGGTTAGTACCGAGGAAGAGCAGGGCAGTTTTGATGATTATAAATTCCGAACACTACTCAGGAGAAGAAAATGAGGGGAGTTCAATATTATTTCGAAAGAGATTTGAAGCGATGGACCAGGTCTAAGAGAGCAGTATTTGCCTCTCTTGCGATGCCAGCAGCCTGGCTTATTTTCGTGGGTCTTGCGTTACCAATCAGGTTCACCAACAATTATCTTGATTTTATCACTCCGGGTATTCTTGTCATGACTATGCTTTTCACCTCACTTCAGGGGGGGACGCTGCTTATTTTTGATAAAATACTTGGTTTCTTAAATAAGTTTTTAGCTTTGCCAGTGCCAAGAGAGAGCATACTTTTTGGCAAAATCCTTTTTATTGCTTTTAGAGGCCTGTTACAATCAACTGTAATTCTTGGCATGGCGGTACTGCTGGGAGTGAAGATTAATTATTTCGCGACTATTCCTCTTACCTACTTTGTTTTGTTCATATTCGGAATATTGTTCTCCGCAATCGCTACTACGATAGCTCTGCTTGTAGATGATTACGATAGCTATGCATCAATAAACAGCATGGCAAGTATGCCACTCTTTTTCACCAGCAGTGCACTTATGCCTTATGAACTAATGCCTCCCTGGCTAAGGATAATTGCTTCTTTGAATCCTCTGAGCTATGCAATAGACACTATAAGATCGTTGTTTACAGGAACGTTCTTATTAAACGGGATAATCGAACTCATTGTAATGGACATAGCTGTTTTAATGATTAGTGTATATGTGTTTAGAAGAGCGACGGTTTAAAGACACTGCCAGTACTTAAACGAACATGAAGGTCTTTTCTTCTTTTATCCCTTCATCCACTTCTTCTTCATATCTCTTCTTCAAAACCGCGATCTCATCCTTTGAAAGCCTATTCGCCATCGGACATCTCTCATCAATGGCATCAACATCAATAACAGGATATAGCTTGCACAGAAGAGGTCGAGATTCGTATATGCGGCATCGATCCTCTTTATTTAAGAAGATACACTGCCCTTTGATCATTTTTACCGCAAAATAAGTTCCATGCTCGCCCTTCACTTTTCTAAAATATCTTTTCGGGTCAATCTCAAGGTCATATTTTTTCCTGGCATTTGATACAAGCTCTGAAACCTCATCGCCTGTTAGCACCGCACAGTTATGGCAGCACAGGGATTTGCAGATACTGATGTCGCAATTCCAGGCATTTTCCCGCACATCCCTGGCATGAAACAAATGCAGATAAAACACCGAACCTTTACGGACTGAAACGAACTCCATTAACGTGAGTTAGTCGGAGTTCGTTTTTAATTTTAGTCATACCAGAGCCTGGAGGACACAGGGAAAAACTGAATTTTCTGTGTCCTTGTGGTTGATTATCTTTACCAGTTCTCGGCAAGCATCTCATAGTAAGCCTGGGGATGCTTGCATGCAGGACATTCATCCGGGGCCTGCGTTCCTTCATGTATATATCCGCAGTTCCTGCAGTGCCATTTTACACTCTTGTTCTTTTTAAAGAATGACCCTGATTTTATTATATTATACAACTCACGGTAGCGCCTTTCGTGGAATTGTTCAGCCTCTGCTATTTCTGTGAACGATTCGGCAACTTTAGGAAATCCCTCTTCTTTTGCGATTTTCGCAAAACCCGGGTAAAGTGTGCCCCATTCAAGTTTTTCACCTTCTGCCGCCGCGAAAAGATTATCAATGGTCTTCCCGATGACTCCTGACGGATACATTGCCGTTATTTCAACATTCCCGCCCTGGAGGTGCTTGAAGAATATCTTGGCATGTTCCTTTTCGTTATCTGCTGTCTCAAGAAATATCGCGCTGATCTGTTCAAATCCTTCATTCCGTGCTGAGCTTGCAAAGTAAGTGTATCTGTTCCTTGCCTGTGACTCTCCTGCAAAAGCTGCAAGAAGATTTTTTTCGGTTATGCTTCCTTTGAAATTCATATATTTTGACCTAATTGGCTTTTGGATTTATAAAGGTTGCAAGGAGAAAACAAACTTATTAAAATTGTTAAATCAGTCAGGCGATATCTTTATATACATTAATATTGTTGTAGGTTCTAGCGATGGGCAGGATATTTTTTTTAAATACACTAACCCCCACTCCCCAACCTGTCCATCGTGATTAATTATTTTAGATTTCTGATCTCTTAGAAGCAATATTTATCGCAACAAAGTTTCCTCAATAGCAAAAGCCCCTCTTCCACAATCTGAGCATGATACAACCGCTATTCCTTTGATGAAATCAGCATTTCTTAGCGATATTATATGTTTGCATTTTGGGCATTTATATCGTGTGCCTTCAATCATATAAACCTCCAAATTCAAAAGTTCTTTTATCGCAATTCTCGCATATTTCCGTCTTCATTGCAAGTCCTGTTTGAATTATAGTCTCTATCATCATCCTTTCTTAATGATTATTCATTGATATAAAACTTGTCATGATTATTCATGAGCTTTATTTGTAATATATCCCTTTTTTCTTGACAAATTACGTTTTGATGAAATAATAAAAAAGGCGAAGGCATTATTCATGCCTCCGGTAAAGCTTTAACTCAATAATGAATTGATGATAGTATCCAGATTATTGGCCATTTGGGTCGCGTCCCCATTAGTCATTGAAGAAGTGACTTTAAGGTTGCCATTTATTATTATTGTTGGCGTTTCATCAACCGGGACACTCTCGGCAAGTTTGATATTTGCATCTGCTTCATTTGTAGCATCACCGTTCTTCAATGCTGTAATAAATTCATCTCCAAGACCCACGCTTTTTCCAATATCTCCGAGTTGGAGTTCACTTGTGATGTCTCTATTTTCAACGAACATTGCTTTAAAGAGGGCATCCTTCATTTCCTCACCTTTTCCCGATCTATTTGCGAGGATATACGCTTCTATACTTTTCTTGAATGCCAGGTCTCCCTTCACACCCTTCCAGAGCATTGGTTTATAGGTTATTTCGAGTCTGTCACCATACTTTTTCTTAATGGCTGGCATTTGTGAATTGAGTGAGTAACAGTGACCACAGTTGAATTTCAGGAATTCGGTTATTTTTACTTTGCCAGGTTCGTAAGTGCTTGGTTTACTCATTGTACCGAACTTTCCTGCAGTCGGGATTTTACCCTTAAGATCATTACTGGTTGAGGCATTGGTATTATTATCAGATGTTGAGCCGGAATACATATACACGGCAAGCCCAGCGATAACTAAAACCGCGAGTCCCACATAGACCCAGGTCATGCTGGCTTTCTTTTCAGGAATATTTTGCTTCTTTTTTGCCATGAATCTCGTTTAATAGAATTATCTGTTATAAATATTGTGTTTCATGTGTCTTTGCATTTTTATGGAGTTTAAGTATTATGGGAAAAACTGCGAAGGGCCCTAAAATCGCTGAGATACAAATAACTATTTAAGTACTTAAAATCAATCAATAAATGTTCGTAAAATGACGAACAACATCTTTGAGGAAAAATAAACAAATGGAAAAAAAAAATATCAAGACAAGTAAAGATTTTCAGAGCAGGTTGGAAAAAACAAAAAGCCTTCCTGACATTTTTGAAGTAGTGAAAGCTGCGGTATGGGAATGCCATAGAAAGAGCCGTGGAGGTCTGATGCTTGGCCTTGCCAACCTTGGGAACCAGCCACAGGGATTTTTCGGGGCATTTTATCCGGTAGGTTCCAATGTTATCGTGATGAATAAGATTCCTCTTGAGAGAATTAAAGAGACAAGGACGGAGCTTTACAAACCTTACGTTTTCCACGTTCTTCTACATGAATACCTGCACACGCTTGGCTACATGAGCGAAAACGGTGTAAGGCAGATGGTCCTTGAAATCACAAAAGAGGCGTTCGGGGAAGAGCATCTTGCGACTAAGATCGCCGCCAACACGGCTCACTTTTTCGAGAATCTCGTTTATCCGAATGCATCATGGGAACCAGATGAAATGAAAATGGAGCTTGTAGGTGGATTTGATAGGGAGAGTGCGAGCTATATATGTTAAAAAACAATGTTACCCTCTTTTTTTTGACAGGATTTACAGGATACGATTTTTGTGGCTAATCATCATTCGTTTACTCTTCTTACAACCACCGAACCATCCCTCATCCTGACGAGTCGTTCCTTCACGATCCCATATTTATGGTAGCTCATAGCCTCGACATGACCGATGCCAAGATGTTTCCTTATTATGTTCGCATCTTCCTGAGACATCTCAAGTTCTTCTACCGGATTTGAGACTTTGACCTTTTTTTTTGAAAGGATCACTCCATCTTTCATATTGGCGCCTGCATATCCTTTAGCATCGTTTAAAATGATCATGCCTTTTTTCATGTATGCGCCGGCAAATTCGCCAGTTGTGCCTTCAACCATTATGAGACCGCCGTCAAGGTGTGCTCCTGTATTCATTCCAGCATCTCCTGTGATATGGATCGTGCCATTCTGCATAAGCAGGCCGCACCCATTGTAAACATCTCCGTCTACAGTAACAAGAGACTCGCAATCAAATCTTGCAGCTATTGTTCCGCGCATGATACCGTCATTAAGTATTAATTGATTTTTTTGCGCATCGTAATTGTTCTTAATAAGCACATCTTTCCCAATTCCCTGGCGCAAGATATCTGTTATCGACCTGAATTTTCGATAACCTTCTTCATCTGATATGACTTCGACCACATTTCCGAGGGGCTCTTCCACTTCTCCATTAATATAAATGAGACCGGCTACCATTCCCATACCCATTTCGGATGAGACATTACCATCAATGAATATCTTTCCTGCCTTTTCAACAGCTCCTGTTCCCCCGAAATGCTTCAAGTTCACTCCCATGCTATAACCCAGTCCTTTCCCTACGTTTCCGGATATATGTACTTCTTTCCCATTTTTCAATTCATTTACAAGATCAAAATAAGTATAATTCGTGCCGACCTGGGAAAGAATAACGTTATCGGGGCGGATCTTATTGTTCTGCCATGTGAAATTATAGGTGTAATCGCAAAGGTTGTCAATTTTGTCTTTTAAAGTCAGGAACATATAGTTCTCCTCAAAACGATGCATACGGATCCGTGAAAATCCGTGCGATCCGTGTCATCTGTGTTCTAAATCGTGATGCTGCTGCCATTTCATACGATGTAAAAGGAATGGATGAGCTTTGTTCTATGGGTACTTTGCTGTGCCATTATACAAGTTTGTTCGGATCCATGACGCATGTGAGCACTGCCGTGACTTTGACGCGCCCTTCTAGAGATTCATCCACCTTCGCGCCCCAGACAATTCTTCCTGTATTGGGGGCTTTTTGCAGGATTATTTCACCAGCTTGCGTTACTTCGCCAAGGGTCATATCCTCACCGCCAGTGACATGGATCAACACGCCATAAGCCTGGGAAATATCTGATACATCAAGAAGCGGTGATGCAAGAGCCTGGTCAACAGCTTTTTGTATCCGATTCTCGCCTTCTCCTTCACCCAATCCAATAGCCGATATTCCACCTCGCTCAACAACGCTTCGAAGGTCAGAATAATCAAGATTCACAAGGCTTGCCTGGGTTATGGTTTCAGAAATATTCTTTATGAAAGCTCCCACGAATTCATTTGCGACCGCAAAACCTTCACGTAGCGGTAATGTTCCAGCAATTGCCCTCAACCTTGAATTGTCAATGACCACAAGTGAATCGCATTTTTCAGCCAGCGCTTTTATCCCGATTATCGCTTTCTTTCGCCTTAATAATTCATAACCAAAAGGCAGCATCACACACCCTATTGTAAGTATTCCTGCCTCCCGCGTCGCTTCGGCCACAACTGGAGCTGCGCCGGTTCCTGAGCCGCCACCCATTCCGGCTATTATGAATATCAGGTTCGAACCGATAAGTTCTTTTTTTATCTCACTTATGCTCTGTCTTGCCGCTTCGGTACCTCTTTCTGCATAGCCCCCGCATCCTTTTCCCTGGTACAATTCTTCTCCCATTAATATTTTCATATCAGCTTTTACACTCATCAAATGCGTGGCATCAGTATCGGCCGCAATGATCTTGCTTCCAACAATTTCCTTATTTGCTATCCATGAAACTATATTGCATCCTGCCCCGCCAAGACCGATTATCGCTACCGTTGGTTTTGCTGCTTTTGCAAGTTCTGATATCCTTGAATCAAGTGTCATTTAAATCCATCCTTAATGTTTTAATACCCTTTTTCCCTGTTATATATGTTTATTAATATATATAATTAACCAATAACGACGAATAAATGCATCAAGGATAAGATATATAACCCTTATCCAATAAGAATACAAAAAAATGAGTACTATCAAAATTGACCCCAATGTCAAATATCTTGAAGGCACACAGCGCGTCTTTGATCCTGAAACCACGCTGGCTAATACCACCAAGCTTCTGCCGAAGATAGGCGTAACCCGGATCGCAAATATAACAGACCTTGACCGTGTTGGAATACCGGTTTTCTCGGCAATAAGACCAAGCGCTGCGGCTGGCGCAATAAACATTTACTCCGGAAAGGGCATAAGTGAAACAAATGCCAGGATTTCCGCGATAATGGAAAGCTTTGAGCGCTGCCTTGCAGAGCAGCCTGAAGTAAGCATCAACTTGAGCGGTGTTAAATTGAACACGCAAAGGATAAATGGAACATATGAATCGCTTTGTGAAAGCTATCCGACATTGTATCCTGATGCTCTCCTCCTGCCACAGCCGGTTGGTGAGCAAACGAGCCTTGAATGGGTCATGGGACACGACCTGATGAACGATGTGGAAGTTCTTGTACCTGCTAATGCAGTTTTCCATCCATATGACCCGCAAAATGGCACCAAGTTGTTCAGGAGCAATACCAATGGACTTGCTTCGGGAAATACCATTGAGGAAGCGGTTCTTCATGGATTGCTTGAGGTAATAGAAAGGGATGAGCTAAGCATCGCTGAATACACCAGGAATCCGGGGACAGAAATAGTACTGACTGAAAGTGACGGGATGAATTTCAAACTCAAACGAAAATTGGAGGAAGCAGGGATCCTTGTAAAAATCTGGCTCCTTGATTCGGATATTGAAATCCCCACCGTAGTTGTGGCGCTTGATGATATGGTTCTCAAAGACCCCGCCCTTCTTGTTATGGGTGCCGGAGCGCACCTTTCTCCCGAAATTGCGGTCTCAAGGGCGATCACTGAAGCAGCACAAAGCCGTGTTGTCCAGATACATGGGGCGCGTGAGGATACTGACAGGGAACAAGTAGTGCGCACTTTCGGATATGACCACATGAAAAGGATGAATAGCTACTGGTATGAAAACCTGGAAAAAGTCCATATGGATGAACTGGCGGACAATTCAAGCGATACGCCGGCCGCAAATATAAACACAGTATTGGAGCAGCTTGACGATATTGCTGATGGCGCGATAATCGCTGATCTTTCAAGAGGGGTCAATATACCTGTAATACGGGCGATCATTCCTGCATTTGAATTATATACGCTTGACCGCGAGCGAAAGGGGGAGCGCATCAGGAAAAGTAAGAAGCGAGTTGCAAGATGAAACCTGTGGTTTACACCGGTACGAGCATCAGCCACATTGATGCAAAAAAGATACTGGATGCAGACTACCGCCCACCTGTGAGGCGCGGCGACTTAAGAAGGCTTCTTAAAGATCCACCTGAAATAATTGGTATCATTGACGGTGTTTTTTTTGATAGCACAGCAGTAGCCCATCGCGAAATAATCGAACTGCTAAAGAGCGGCGTGATCGTTGTGGGTGGAGCCAGTATGGGGGCACTTCGCGCTTCTGAGCTTGATACATATGGTATGATCGGGGTGGGCAGGATTTACAAGATGTACCGCGATGGGGCCATTGAATCTGATGATGAGGTTGCTGTGACCTTTGACGGCGAAACGAACGAGGCTCTCTCGCTTCCGCTTGTGAATATCAGGGAAACCGTGAATGTTGCGTGTGTTGCCGGGATCTTACGTGAAGAGCAGGCAAAGGCGCTTATTGATATAACCCGAAAAATATTCTATCCCGAAAGGAATTATCATAATATTATCGCCGAATGTGAAAAAAGGGGTATTATTGAAAGCGTTGAAAAAAAAATCCTTATGGATTTTTTTTTAGAGAAACAGGTTGATGTAAAGCGGCAGGATGCGATTCTTGTACTTGAAAAGATAAAAGAATTGGTTTGAACATGAAATATGATGTCATTGTGGTGGGCGCAGGACCTGCGGGAGCAATGGCTGCAAAATACGCAGCCCAGAACGGGGCAAGAACGCTCCTTATAGAGGAACATGCAAGCATTGGCTCACCTGTCCAGTGCACGGGTCTGATAAGCACAAAAGCACTCTATGAATGCGAAGTCGGGGAAGGCATTTTCATACTTTCAAGAATAAGGGGTGCGTTCGTATATTCACCATCCGGAGAAGAAGTATGTGTTCGGGGAAAAGATATAAAAGCGTATGTCATTGACCGGAAAATTTTTGACAGGGCGCTTGTTGAGAACGCTGTTGATAAAGGTGCGGATGTTCTCGTCAGAACCCGTTTTATTGGCATGGATAACGGAAAAATATCCGTAATTTCAAACGGTGAGAAAAAAGAGATAGAGGGAAATGTTATAATCGGCGCGGACGGCATTCAAAGCAGCGTGGGAAGAGCCGCAGCTCTTCCCAGATGCGAAAAGTTCTTATCAGGCATCCAGTTCGAGGCTCCTTATATTCCGAAAGACCCTGAATATGTTGAGATATTCACAGGAAACGAAATAGCGCCAGGATTTTTCGGTTGGGCTGTGCCTTTTTCCGGGATGGCGCGCATCGGTCTTGCGAAGAATCCCGGATTACCTGCCCGATATTACCTAGAAAAACTCCTGAAGCATCCAATAGTTTCTTCAAGATACAAAGGCGGGCGAACAGAACTTGTGGTCGGGGGAATTCCTCTGGGTCCACCACAAAAAACAGCAACAGACAGGGTTCTGCTTGTGGGTGACGCGGCAGGGCAGGTCAAGCCTACATCTGGTGGCGGTGTTTACATGGGCGCAGTATGCGCAAAGATCGCGGGAGAAGTTGCGGCAAGAGCATCCAGGAGGGAATGCGGTCTTGCTAAGTATGAGAAAAAATGGCGAAGCGCTGTTGGAAAGGAACTTGAGATCGGGATGCTGATACATAAGAGCCTTGGAAAGCTGAGCGATGAGAACTTAAATGAATTTATGGCGTTCCTTAACAAGCCTGATATCAGGGAACTTATGACTGAATACGGGGATATGGATCATCCTTCCGTATTCATGCAAAAATTGATATTATCTGGAAATAAGATGCAACTCATCAAATTATTTGGGATTGCCTTCAAAACGATATTTTAAGATTATGTTTCCTGACTTTTTGTAGTAATCAGGGAGCATTTTCTTTCTGCCGTTTATGGTGAGATCTGAATAATCACATTTATAATTTCTTTTTTCGTCCATATGGACACACAAACAAGCACAATCCACACACTGCGATCTTATCTTTTTGTTCCATGTAGTCAAAATACTTTTCACATTTTTTTGCATCATATCTAGCTTCTCGTGGTTCATCGGCCCTGAATGGATTCCCGGTGAATGCCCGTGTGGGACAGATATCAACACATTCTCTGCAATCTCCGCATTGTTCCTGTTGCATCTGTCCTGTAGGTTCAAGAGGTGCATCAGTTAGTATGGTTGCCCAACGAACTCTTGGTCCATATTCCGGCGTGATAAATAAACAGCTTTTTCCAATCCACCCCAGCCCGGCCAAATTAGCACCCAGCTTATGCGAGAAAGAAGCACATATGCGTTCATCATCTACACGTTTTGATGAAGGAATTGGGAAGGCCTTGAATCCAGACTGCTGGAGATGCCCGCTAATGATTGAAGCGGCAAGGTCCAATCGTAAATTTACTATATCATAAACATGGTGACGATAGCTTACTTTTACTGCTTTTTCATCACGCTGTGGCAAAAGATCGACAATTGAATCAAGTAAGGATATCCCAATCGAGATGGAAAACGGAAAGCTAGCTATAAAGCTACCTCCCTGTTCAAATATAGCATTATAGGCATGGGAAAGATCAGCGACACCAAAATGATCGACGCCGTTGCTGGATGCTATATTTCGTAATTTTTGATTCAAATTCTTATTTATTCCGTTTAACATAATGGTAAAAGTTGGCTTAACTACAATTTTGCCATATAATTGTTGTATTGTGTTTGATCCGCCGAGGTCTTCCAGAAACTGCATATATCCCTTAAATAATATGTAGTTTTTTAATAGATTGAGTTAAGTTTCATGGGTGTGCCTCATAGGCTGATACTATCCAAAAAAAAAGTATCTAATCGAATAATAATCAATTTCCTGCAAAGTGAACGAAAAGGGTTAAGTATATTTGTGTTTATTGTGAAGCAATCCTACCTTAACTCAGTGGCTAGAGTGCGCGGCTGTAGTTTGGATAATGTGCAAAGCACATGTTAACGCGCAGGCACCGCGAAGTCCCCGGTTCGAGTCCGGGAGGTGGGATGTTTTTTTTTATGAGCGATTATTATTATTTTTATTTTTTAGTAGACAATATTCGCGTTGATTTTCGAATATTTTGTATTTAGAAGAGTATTGGTTTGTTTCTTTTTTTACGGTGCTGTAACCGTGAAAAAATAAAGTATTCTGAGCACAAGCAAAAAAGGTGGTTTAAAAAAAAACAGGAGTATAATCTCCTATTTTTCCTTACTGAAAACAGCTGCTCTTGAAATTGTTTCCTGGGGCAACGCATTAATCATATGTTCCATTGCCTGGCGCAGAGGTTTTGCTACTTCTTTCGGGATCGTCGGGGCAGGTGCAGCAACTGGTTTTGGAATTCCTGTAAGGAATGGGCATGTTACTCCGGTGATCACTGCCATTACCCTCACCCTTCCTGAAAGTCCAGGATCAACTTTGGCGCCCCAGATAACTCGTTTAGTGTTTGGGATCTTATCCATTATTTGCTCTCCCGCTACTGCAACTTCCTCAAGGGTCATGTCTTCGCCTCCCACTATGTGGATGAGCACGCCGTATGCGGTGGAGATGTCAGTTATATCGAGCAATGGTGTTGCCAGTGCCTGGGATACCGCTTTTTCAACGCGTGTCGCTCCGTCGCCTTCACCAATTCCTATCGATGAAATGCCTCCGCGTTCCATTACAGCCCGAAGGTCGGCGTAATCAAGGTTTACAAGGCTTGGCTGGGTGATGGTATCTGTTATGTTCTTGACGAATGCGCCTACAAGCGCATTAGCGACAGATAATGCTTCCTTAAGTGGCAGGTTTCCTGCTACTTCCCTGAGTTTTGAGTTGTCAATGACAACTATTGAATCACAATTTTCCGCAAGTGATTTTATAGCCTCGCGCGCTTTTTCACGGCGCAGCATTTCAATGGTAAATGGGATGGTCACACATGCAATGGTAAGAGCGCCAACTTCTCTCCCCACTGCTGCAAAAACAGGTATTGCGCCAGTGCCTGATCCGCCACCAAGACCTGCTACAAGGAAAAGAAGGTTAGTGCCTTTTAATTCTTCCTTTATTTCTGCAAGGTTCTCGTTTGCAGCTTGCGCGCCCCTTTCGGGGTACCCTCCGCATCCATGACCTTTGCACAGCTTCTCGCCGAGAAGTATGATCTTGTCAGCCCTTGTCATCGAATTGAGGTGATTTGCATCGGTATTTGCCGCGATGATCTTGCCTCCGGCAAGTTTCTTGTCAGAAATCCATGTTGTTATGTTACAGCCTGCGCCGCCCAAGCCGACCACTGTTACTGCCGGGCGTGATAATTTTAGTTTTTCTAGCAATTCTTCTCTAGTCATAATCAGTCTCCGCTATTTTACTCGTTCTATTACTATTTAAAGCTATTTTTATCGAAAAATCGTAAGCCATTCAAATTGTTCCCGGATTTCTCAACAAATGATTAATGAATCGATAACTTTAAATTCTTATAATGCTTCAATTCGAACGGAGACTGTCATCCTGACAGGATGCCATTGATATAAATGAACAAGAAAATATCAGAAATCCAACCAAAAAGACCTGAATTGATGAAAAATGTAGGGAAAAAAGGAATTGAATCACTTGAAACATGGATGATAGAAGAGTATTATGTTCCATTCCAAGCTTCTTAATTTTTAATAGATTATAATAATATAAAGGGGGCGTGTATGGAAGTTACAGGGGTATGCAGTATCTGCGGATACCCGGGAAATTTGCATACCTGCATGCTGTGCGGGAGTTTGGTTTGTTCAAGTTGTATTACATCGCAGGGGGTCTGTGTTCGATGTTCTCATGGAAAAGCATTTTCTGCTGGAAAAGGTAGATATTTTGATTAAAGTGACAATGCATTTTAATACATTGTACTTAATATAGAACAAAATGGAGGCTTTCATATAGAGGAGAACTCAGGTGAATTGAAACCGATCAAAGCTATGTATGCAGTTCTTGGCAGCGGAGGTATTGGTCTTGCTCTTGCAAAAGAGCTTGAAACAAGGAGAAAAAATATCATCCTTGTGGACAATGATTCTACAAAGGTTGACACCCTGAAAGAACAAAACCTTAATGCAATAAAGGGAAATATCGGCGATACCGAAGTTCTTTTGGGTCTTGATATCCACAATATAGAATCTGTTTTTATAATGAGTTCGGATATTGAAGCAAATAAGAAAGCCCTGATCTTCATACGCAAAGAAGCGCCCAATGCACAGATCGTTACAAGGGTCAACAATTACCAGCAGAAAGAAGAAATGGAAGCCGCCGGATCAGACCTTGCCGTTCTTCCCTCAAATCTTCCCGTTAAGGCAATTGCTTCCGCCATAGTGCAATATATCGAAAAAATGAAATCAGTAAAGCTGGCACAGGAATTAAAAAAATTGATAAATACAGTTGGGGATGGAAAACTGGCTATAATCGTTCATGATAATCCTGATCCTGATGCTATCTCAAGTGCCATGGGTTTGAAGGAAATCGCGAACAGCGTGGGTGTAAAGGCAGACATCATTTATAAGGGGATAATCGGACATCATGAAAACAAGGCTTTTGTGAACCTGCTTGATGTTGAATTAATCCAGTCAAAAGACTTTAAGTCTTCGGATTATAAGAAAATTGCCATGATAGAAAGTTCCGCACCGGGTGTGAATAATCTGCTTCCACCGGGAACGAAGGTCAGCATTGTGATAGACCACCACCAGGCAAATATCGAAGATGTGGAGGCAGAATACAAAGACATCAGACCTAACATGGGTGCAACTGCAACAATAATGACAAAATATTTGCAGGAACTTGAGATACCTGTAAAAACAGAACTCGCTACGGCTCTTTTATATGGCATAAAGGTTGACACGGATGATTTTAAGAGAAATACCGACCCCGCAGATTTAACTGCTGCAGCTTACCTTTTTCCCCTGGCTAACCAGGATATACTCAATAGGCTTGAGACGCCGTCAAAATCCACAGAATCAATTGATATCCTTGGTGAAGCCATAAAGAACAGGCAGATAAAAGGCAGTTACCTTATCTCAAACGTTGGAACCATCCGTGACAGGGATACGCTTGCCCAGGCGGCTGATTACCTTCTTACACTTGAAGGAATAACCACGACGCTTATATTCGGTCTTGGGGAAGATACAATACATGTTTCAGGAAGGAGCCGTGATGACAGGATAAATATTGGGAAGATCCTGGCTGACGCCTTCGGGGCTGATAAGGCAGGAGGACATGCCGCGCTGGCAGGGGCGCAGATACCACTTGGAGTTTTCAGCGGCACTAAGGACAAGCAAACGCTCCTCAAACTTGCTGATGAGGCAATAGTAAAACGATTCCTTACTGTGATCGGGATGTTAAAGGAATCAAGTTGATTTTATTTGGCCATATTTATAGCTGTTTTCAGGTCGATTATTTTAATCTTTTTGATAGGTTCAAAATGGCGACGGTCATACGTCAGAATATGTTTTATGTTTTCAGCTATACAGGTTGCAGCAATAATCGAATCAATTGTGGGGATGTCATATTTCAATCGCAGGTCGCCGGCATGCATAGCTATTCTCTGGGTGACATTTATAAAAACTAAATTCGTTGAAGTTAAATCGAGTATTTTTTTCCTGTTTTCTATTCCAAGGTTTTTAATCAATTCAGTGAGCGTAACTACTGAAACTACTCCTATGATTTTTTGATCCTTCAATGCTTGTGCGAGCTCGAAATAAGACTCATTTTCATCTGTAAGAAGAGCAGCTATATGCATTGTATCAATCAGGATTTTGTCCATCCGATCACGTCTTCTTAATATTTTTAACTGCTCTTTTTATCTGCTTTTCCCTTTCTCCATCATCCTCGCGGTCATCTATTATTGCTTTTGTTACAGCTTCAATATCAATCCCTTTAATAGATCCAACAAGAGTTGTAATGTCCACCGTTTTTGGTATCATCTTGATACTTCTTCCGTCAATTTCAAGCATCAGTTTATCACCTTTTCTAAGCCCAAAATTTCGCCTGACTCTTGCTGGAATGACTACTTGTCCTTTTCCGCTCATAGTTATTATTTCTTCTTCCATGACTTACCTTACATACTAGTAAGACCAGAAGGATATATATTTTTATGGCCTGCAAACTAAAATTTTTAATCCACAGATTTTGCGGATTTATGCAAATATAAGGCGTGTGTACTCATAATCTCCAAAACACGCGAAAAAAACATCCGTCTGTTACCAGACTGGGTGTGGGATTACGTTCTGAGGTGACGGCTAACCTTTTCTCATGCTGGATTTTCACCAGATGGCGAGTATAAGCTTCACCCGGCGTTACTAAAAATATTTGTGCTGGAATATGATTTCATTATCGTCTGGCTGGATTCAGTACACCCATTATTGAACTCCGACACGGTTAAATAACAAGGGTATCAAATTAATCAATATTAGTTTTCAATGGGAGAATAATGAAACTTGAGTAGGAGGTAAAAGAATATGTCCGAATTAAAAGATATAAAGCAAAATATGCCAGAAATTAAACCAATTTTGGAGAATGATAGAGTAAGATTATTAGACTTCAAGCTTCAACCTGGTAAGAAAACGGCACAGCATTCCCACCCAGATACTGTGTATTATGCTTCAAATGACCAGAAGTTAAGATTTATTTATCCAGACGAGGAAAAGAAAGTGGTTGAATTAAAATTAGGCCAGGCTATATGGATAAATGCAGAAACTCACGTGGTTGAGAATATAGGCAAAACAGAAGCTCGTGGTGTGGTAATTGAACTGAAAAAATAAGAAACACAGAGGTAAATGACTTGGGAACACGGAATTTCACGAATGCATACGTGTGCACGTAATCGACTGGCGTGACAGTCGACACGGATGCGCACGGATACGATATATACGTTTTTCATGTTCAATCTGTACCTCACAATGTCTGCGTACATGGATTTGGTGATTGAGGGGAATGGTGACATAATCATGGTTGGTCATTATTGAGAAGAAAATGGAGACCTCATAAGCGACATCGTACTTGCAATGGAAGGGACAGAAATCTTGAAAATATTCTTTTTTCCAGAAGAAAACAGACTCTACTCACCTTTAGACGCTAATGCAATTGCCACTTGATTCTTACCTGGAACTTTTACGTTATAGTTATCTATTCCCTTTACAATAAATAGCCCCAGATATTATGGATGAGTACCAGCTTGATTATTTCAGAGATAACGGATTTGTGCGAAAACAGTGCCCCAAATGCGGAAAGAACTTCTGGACAAGGGATGCCGAAACTGAATTTTGCGGAGATCCTCCCTGCGTTTCATATTCATTCATAGGAGCTCCCGTTTTCAAGAAAGAATATGACATTTCTTCCATGAGAGAAGCGTATCTTTCATTTTTCGAGAAGCATGGGCATACGCGCGTGGATCGCTATCCTGTTATCGCACGCTGGCGTGATGACATTTATCTTACAATCGCTTCGATCGCGGATTTCCAGCCATTCGTGACTTCAGGGCTTGTCCCGCCGCCAGCAAATCCCCTTACGATATCGCAGCCCTGCATACGTCTTGATGACCTTGACGCGGTGGGCAGGAGCGGACGCCATCTCACCACTTTTGAGATGATGGCTCATCATTGTTTTAATAAGCGCGGCGAGGAAATATACTGGAAGGACAGGACAGTTGAGCTGTGTGACAGTCTCCTGAAAAGTTTAGGTCTTGACCTGAACGCTGTCACTTATAAAGAAGCTCCATGGGCAGGCGGAGGAAATGCAGGTCCAAGCGTAGAAGTTATGGTGGGAGGACTTGAACTTGCAACTCTCGTTTTCATGGACTTGAAACAAACAAAGGGCGGCTCAATTGATATAAAAGGCGATTCATACGAAAAAATGGATAATTATATCGTTGATACCGGATATGGTCTTGAGAGGTTCGTGTGGGCATCCAAAGGCTCACCCACGATATACGATGCCGTGTTCCCGAAGATCGTGAATGAACTCATGGATCTTGCAGGTATTGAACACGCTATTGATAATCCTGAATACGCAGAGATCTTCTCGCAAAATGCAAGAATGGCCGGGGTAATGGATATCAGCGGGCAGGCAAACCTCCTGCAACTGCGAAAGAAAGTTGCGGACAGCATTGGAACGACCGTTGAAAAACTCCAGAGGATCATGGTGCCGGTGGAAAGCGTTTATTCCATCACGGATCATACGCGATGCCTCGCGTTCATGCTGGGCGATGGCATAATCCCGTCAAACGTGAAGGCAGGATATCTTGCAAGACTTGTGCTTCGCCGGACGCTTCGCCTCATGAAAGAACTGGAGATCAGGGAACCTCTTATTGAGATAATCGAGATGCAGATACGGAACTTCCCGGAATATCCGGAGTTTAAGGAACGCCTCGATACAATAAGAGAGATCGTTGGACTTGAAGAAGAAAAATACGCGGATACTATCGAGCGCGGAACAAAACTGGTACGAAAGACTGCGCAGCATTTCAAGGAAAAAAAGGAGAAAATGCCGCTTGGAGAGATCATACAATTATATGATACGCATGGCATCCCGCCTGAGATCACGCGCGAAGTGGCAAAAGAAGCAGGCATAGACATAGAACTTCCAGATACGTTCTATTCGCTGGTAGCACAGAAGCATAGCAAAGCACAAGAGGAGGATGTAGAGGCGCAAAAGCTTGATTTGCCGCAGACGAGAAGACTGTATTATGAATATCCCGAAGAAATGGAGTTTGAGGCTACAGTTCTTGATGTTATTGAAAAGAATATCGTACTGGATAAGACGATTTTCTATCCTGAAGGCGGAGGCCAGCCAGCGGATCATGGTACACTTTCAGTTAACGATTATGTTGTTAATGTCGTGGATGTCCAGAGTTTAAATGGCGTTATATTGCATGAGACGGATTCTGATTTCGGTTTCAAGAAAGGGGATACGGTCAAAGGCATTATCGACTGGGAACGCAGGATGGCGCACATGCGTCACCATACTGCCACGCATATCGTGAACGAGGCGGCAAAATCCGTTCTTGGCAATCATATCTGGCAGACAGGCGCGCAGAAATCAACTGACCGCGCAAGGCTTGACCTTACGCATTTTAAACGCATTTCTGAAGAAGAGTTCAAAGAGATCGAGTTGCGGGCGAACAAGTCAGTGATGAAAAACATGCCTGTGCATATCGACTGGATGGATCGTATCGAAGCTGAAAAGCGTTACGGATTTGTGCTTTATCAGGGAGGTGTTCCTCCGGGCAAGGATATCCGTATCCTTCGCGTTGGGAACGATGTGGAAGCCTGCGGCGGAACGCATGTTTCAAATACGGGATTCGTTGGCCCGATAAAGCTTCTCAAGACAGAACGGATACAGGATGGTGTTGAGCGCATCGAATTCTCAGCAGGAGAAGCTGCCATAAAACGCCTTCAGGAAAGGGATGACCTATTAAATAAAGCCTCTGAGGCTCTTCGGGTTTCGCCTGAGCAGCTTCCTGACACGGTGAACCGGTTCTTTGAGGAATGGAAGGACTTTAAGAAAGAGAACGAGCGCCTGAAAGCCGAACTTGCGGAATCGAGAGTGAAGGCGATGATGGGCGATGCCGTTGATGTCAATGGTTTGAAAGTGCTTGCAAAGAAAATCCCCCATGCCGATGTGGAGGAGTTGATCAAAGCAGCCACTGAGTTTAGCAAGAACGAGGATGTTGTTGCAATCCTTGCCAGCGATAAGAACGGCGTTAAGATCGTAGTGGCGGCAGGGGCGCGCGCACAGAAGGCGGGTGTGAATTCAGGCGCAATCGTTCGCGAGATGTCAAAACTCGTGGGCGGCGGCGGCGGTGGGAAACCAGGGATAGCGCAGGGCGGAGGTACGGATGCGAGCAAGATCGGGGAGGCACTGGAGAAGGGTTTGGAGATGGTGAGGGAGAAGGTGGGGTAAGAAACTTAATCAACCATGAATATATTGCATGGGACACAAAATGCATCCCTTTGGGCGCGACGCATGGCGTTGTATTTTAGCCTATATGTGGTGATTATTGGGTCTCATTTATTTTTTAGAAGATTCGATTGGTGGCACACCGACGTTGACAGTGCCAGGTATATGCTCAGCGCCTTGATTCAGAGCGAGGCTGCAATCGTGGCGCTTGTTGTTACTTTGAGCCTAGTGGCGGTGCAGCTTGCGGCGCAGTCGTATTCGGCGAGGGTGATAGAGGTGTTCAGGAAGGCGTCGGATTTGTGGATATTGATGGGGATTTACGGGATTGCGATTTTTTACGGGCTGGGTGTGCTAAAGATGATTGAGAATCCGCTGGTAGGAAGGCAGTCGAATCTTGAGGGGCAGATCGCGTTTTCGTATTATCTTGGGGTATTTGCGTTTGTGGCGCTGGTGCCATATATACTGAAAATATTCGATATGTTAAATCCTGTTAAGCTTATTAATATTCTTAAAGAAGATATTACGCAGGAGAACATTCTTGCTGGCAACAAAGACGGTAAAAGATATTCTTTGCAACCTATCATAGAAATAATAAATGGGGCATTGGAGAGGTATGATTATGAAATATTTGATATAGGCTTGGATAGAATATCAGAATGTGCATATTTCATCATTAAGAATAATACATTTAAGAATTCCGAGCGGTTAAACGTATTAAACGTATCAAATTATTTTTTTATTAATTTAGTTATCGTTGGAAAACTTGCCGTCAACAGAAAAGATGAAAAAGCTGCTATTGATGTAATAGACACCATGCAAGAAATAGCAAAAACCCTGGTTGAACAAGATCTTGATACAATGACAGCAGATTACTTTGAAGACATCGGGATACTGGCAGCTGGAAATGATATGGAAAATGTTGTAGTTAAAATAATTCATTCTCTTGAAAAAATAGGTTTCTCTACAATTGATTACGAACTGTTTCACTCGGTAGAACACGTGGTTGGATCGTTTGAAAAATTACAGGATAATATATTAAGAGTAGATTTCGTAGATGCAACGCGTGAATTAATATGTTCTCTTGGCAAAATTGGAGAGCATTTAACACAAAACAAACAAAGACCAGATATTACGTGGAAAGTAATTTCTTGTCTCAATGATTTAAAAATACCAGCTTTTGAGTTAGGAATAGCAGAAACCCTTATTTCATCTTTCAGGGGAATTGCGGTTATTCATGAAAGCGATTTTATAAATCAGATAATATCAAATCTCCTATCTATTCAAGAATTAGCCTATGAAATATTTAATGAAGTAGCAGATGAGGCAACACAACAAATAATTATTTATCTTAAAATTATTGGTCAATGTTCAATAAGGAATCCTAATCTTAAAAATGCATCGATAAAGGTAATTGACTCTCTTAAAGATGCTGGAATAAATGCAATTGAACATAATACTGACGCATCTTACTTGTCGCCATCATACCTCGGTCAACTTGGAGATACAACAATAGAAGAAAAACAATATGAACTCACTGAACTAATAATTACACGTCTTAATGAGATTCGAAGAATGGCACAAGAATACAGGTCTTCGCAAACAGAAGAAATAGCTGTTGAAGAAATAAATAAATTAACTAAAGCCCTTAAGCCCGAGTTGCTCAGGTGTCTTGCTGAATATAAGTTGATGGATAAAACTTTTCACGAACGTTACAAAATGGATTTTGATAAACTCAAAATGAAACAGGTTGTTAAAAAGTCAAATCATTCATTTAAAGTTGAAGAAGATTACTGCGACTGGGAACTCGCACTTGACGGAATCAAGACGATCACAAAAGAACTAAATAAGCTTGCCAAATATTCATGAATCCGGCACGACAAATTATGTATTGGTGGGATGGGAGAACAGATTATACGGCAGGGGCTGCGTGGGCTGGAATCTGCTCAGTCAGTTCATCCATATATTCTTAATCCTCTTTTTTCCACAAGCGTGCTAAATAATGATTTCCTGGACAGGTCGATAAGATCTACAGGTTTTGATAAATTTTTATATAATTCTGCATAAAAATCAAAGAATAATCCCGGTTCAATCCCTTTTACACCGATATCTATATCATTTGATTCCCTGTCGTTTCTGGTAGAAGAACCAAATAGAATTACAGAGGAGACATTATATTTTTTAGAGTATTTTATGATAATTTCCTTATCTTTTTCTAATATCATTTGCGGGATGCCCCACGTTTCGTTTGCTAACCATCTATGATATCAGTTTTAAAGGACACAATAGTATATAATTCCTTCATTCGATAAGTTCAAAAATTGCCTAAAGTTATATGTTCATATCGATAACGAAAAAGCGAAATTTGGTGTACGAAACATTCGGTAGATCATTCAGGGGATGTCAAAACTCGTTGGCTGCGGAGTCGAGAAACAGGGGAGAGAGCCGTGGAGGCACAGTTGTCATGAAGATATAAGAGGCGCTGGAAGGGGGTGGAGTAGGTAAAGAGGAAGTTGAAGCAGGCATTAGAATCTGAATTAAGAGCAAATAGAACCAGCCAAAGAAAACCCATATAAAAATATGTAGTATAGTTCGCATTGTTTTCACTATGGAAGGACGAAAATAATATAAGGTACTACCAAATATATCTATATAAGAAATGGTAACATATATAACATGTATATTTTATAAAATACTGAGGGACTTAGGTTGCTAAGATGAGAAAAATCATATTTTTATTTGCAATAATATTTATATTTAGTTCAGTGAATACTACAGATGCAACAACTTTAGAATGTATGTTCTGTCATTCAATACCTGAGGGATTAGGAGAAAAATACCCTGCGATAAACGATTCTGTTTTCGGGTCTCACATAAATATTAATTCCTCTGACGGTACGGGAAATCTTACCAGCAGTGATTGTATTTCATGCCATTACGGTGCGAGTACATCTTCTTTCCATGTATTGCCAGTCTCTACATACACTTGTGAAGACTGTCATATCAGGGGAGCAGCCCCAGCCGCTCCAAAGGTTAATAATCATATAAAAAATTCGGATATCTCAGTGAATGCATTTTGCAGCGATTGCCACAATAAGACGGTCACTCTTTTCTTGTATAACAAAAATGCCAGCGCTGCACATTATGGGAGAAATGCAAGTTTTGGCCTGACCCCTGGAGATAATTATTGTGCATTCTGTCACAGTAATTCAACAACCATCTATCAAGATGTGATGCAAAACCAGAATAACAGTCAATTAAAAAAACATACACCCGGTTTCATGTTTCCATTTCACCCTGCAGGACAACCTGGTTGTACAACGTGCCATGGAACTGACACCACTCTTCATGGATCATATATTTTCAAGCCTGTTCTTGATTCTGATTTTTGTCTAAATTGCCATAGAAATGATAGATTGCAGAAAAACAGGCATAATAATACAGTAGAGTGCTTATCCTGCCACACAGAGGTCCAGTCTGATATTCATAATATCAAATATATAATGCAGGATGGGACATATCGTGGAATAAATGCCACTATTTGTTATGATTGTCATAATTTTAGTCTTCCCCCACCCTCCTTTCAACTTCCTTTTTCTGCCGCAGATTGCACAACATGCCATCAGAATGGAGGACTTACAAGATTCAATCTGGCCCCTCAAATACCAATACCTTTGAAGCATAGCACAAATCCCAATTCCGGCAACATTTGGAACGGTTCCCAGCCAGCATACTGGAATAATACCATCCCGAAAAGTGCTTGCAAGTATTGCCATGGAAATACTATTCATTCATCGAACCCCCTGGGAAATATTACGAATATTCAAGCCGGGAATATTGTGAACCAGAGTATCACAAATACAAGCTATTGGTGTGCCAACTGTCATTATATGAACACTTCATCTGGAAATTATTTCTATAATGGCTCTTCCTATTTTCCAGTTCCACCTGAAATACAGAATAAGACCGGTCTTGTACCACAAACTGCCACTGATGGTACGAACTTCTTTAACCATTCTTTTGGCGATTGGTCTGATATAGTATGCAAACAATGCCATTCAACAAATTTTCCGAATTCTACAACTCAATTTATACATAACGTCACTTCCGGTGGTGGAGGACCTAATTGTATATCCTGTCATGACAAAACAATTGGTAATGGTGCTCCTCTAAACAAAAGAGTAGACATTTCAGATTTTAATAAAAGCGTTCATAACGGAATCAACGGCGGCGGAAATCGTGCGTGCTGGGCATGTCATGGGGATGGGACAGAACCAGGCGGTCATCCCCCTCAATACAAATCACCCAGAAAATGCAGCGACGATAACTGTCACACTTTAAACCAGAGTTACAGGGCTCCAATGCTCTATTCACATTTCAAGAATGCAAGTCTGAATAACAATATAGATAATGCCGTTAATTTCAATGTTACAGTTTCGAATAATTGCCAGGATTGTCATATACAAAGTGTTGTAAATAATGGTAATACTAAAAATTCAACAGTATCACATTATGGTACTCTTGCATCATTACCCGATACTAGAAATTGTATTTACTGCCACCTGAATAAAGATAATTCAGAAAAATGGGGAAATGCCACCCGGATAAATATTAACAGAACTCTTCTAGTGGAACTTGACAGAATTAATAATAAATTTACTGTTAAAGCAGGTGAATCAGTGGGTCTTGGGTCTATATTTAAATTGAAAGTGGATGAGATATCAAAAGACAGGATCGCACTCATTGAACTTTTTAAAGACGATGTTCAGGTTGATAAAAGCGCGGTAAGTTTAGGAAATTATACCTATGAAGAAACATTGATTATCGAAAACGCAAGTATAAAGGTCCCGGTGATAGTTCTTAATTTCACAGGATTTTTTTATTCAGGAAATTCAAGCTTTGTCCAATTCGAAGGTTTCAGAACAAAAAGGGTACATTCCGAGAATAAAACAACATTCTGCTATCAATGCCATTATTACTCAAGCCCAAAAATAAAATATAGAGTAATAGAACGGGTGCATAATGATATTGATGACATTTATTATACGGAAGAACTTGTTAATTTTTCAGATAAGAAACAATACGATGAAACTGATGCCCTAAGAGCAATAATGAACCTTACAGACAATGATTTCTATATAGATATTAACTCAGTAACACGAAAATCCCTTTTAGAAGGCGAGACATGGAACATCTCTCAAGATTATACTCTTAAAGTGAAAGATACAACAAAAGAAAACGATGAGGCTTTTATTCAACTTAATATTGGGAATATTTCATATGAAGACATTGTAAAAAAAGGCGAGTACTTTGAATATAAGCCCAAGATAAATTATCTGGGATACAAATCAGAAAATATTTCTATTTTCAGGGCGAAGGTCTCAGAAATTATCCACGCAAATCCAAGTAACATGCTCATTCTGGAAAATGTCACGGCTCTTTCAATGGATATTAAGAAAATTGAAGAAAAACAGACACTCGTAGGATATAATACCAGTTGGCTCTGGGAAAATTCTACTTTGACAGCAGGTAAGATACCTTCCGACTTCCATTCCCCATTGCTTTTTGATGGCAAAGACGGGGGTGGAGAATGTTTAACATGTCATGGAATCGAAGGTGTTTCGGATAAAAAGGTGCTTGGGCTTGGAAAGCACACAGAACTTAATGGCGGAGGGAATCAGGCTTGCTATGCGTGCCATGGTGGAAGCGCTGGGATCAAGAATCATCCATCAGGCTTTAGATCACCAAGAAGGTGCACTAGCTGTCATGCATCAACTGTGGATAATTATAGCGCAATTTACATCGGAGATGAAGAACATAAGGATGGAATATGCGAAAACTGTCATGTGACAAATATACATATTATCCAGAGATTAGGTGTTTCCCCCTCTGTAAAAGATATATCCTTGACAACGCAAGATAATAAGACAATACTTAAGGCGTTAGCCTTAGCAGGATATAAAATGAAAGTCAGAGGGGCAAGATATTATATTGATTCTCCGGAAGAGAAATTTATGATGTATCCGGAAGATGGTGTATTTGATACCCAGAAAGAGGAGATTGTCGCCCAGATCGATGTCTCAAAAATATCCGCTGGTAAACACTTAATTTATGTTGAAGCCATGGAGCGAAATAATGATTGGGGAGTTGCTTCATCAATAGCACTGGATATTGGTAGAAAAGAAATAATGCCTGAGGCAAAGGAGACACCTGGTTTTAGTATCCTGTTTGGCGGATTGGCAATTATATTATTATCGTTGACTAAAATATTTAGAAATAAGTTATAGTGTTGCGCCAAAAATATGTGCATAATATATATTCTTAGATCGAATTTGTAAGAAAAATGCATTTGTTCAGACAGGATGAACAGGATTTACAGGATTTGCCGATAAAATTCATCCTGTTGATCCTGTAAATCCTGTCGAAAGATGGTTTTTTTGAAGTTTTTGGATAAATCAGAAAAACTGAAAACAAAGGATATGAGACGATTCTCACTATATTTACGTCGAATAAAAAAAAAGGAAGATGATCGAAATCATCTTCTAGAAATATTGTTCTTTAACAGGAAAGCAAGCATTGCTATTGCAAATATAGCAGTTATTGCTCCAAACCCTGGCGTTGTTGGCTTTGGTGTTGGTACTTTTGTTGTCTCTGTTACTTCAGGTTTGGCCGTTGTTGTAGCTGTTGGTACTTCGGTTGTCGTAGCCACTGGTGTAGCTGTAGCTGTCTGTACTGCAGTCGAAGTTGCTTGTGTTGTGCCTGTGCTGGATGTGTAGGTTCCGCCGCTACTGCTGCTTCCACCGCCGCCGCTACTGCTGCTTCCACTGCTGCTACTTGCTGCAAGGTCAAGCCTTATGCTTAATCCTTTCTCAGAGTCTACTAATGGCCTTGTGGTTGCTGTTCTCCCATTCACCTGGAATGTCAGGGATTGTCCGACCTGACTGGGTAATCTGTCCCAATACACATCGACCGCGTATGTAGCATTCTGGGTACTTGTTGCACTGGCAACTTGATTACCAGAAGAATCAAAAACGGTTATTGCGGCATTTGGTACTAGTCCACCATCAAACGTTGCATAACCCCAGTATGAAGTCACAGGCGGTATTGCCTGGGCAAGTGGGATAAAGAGTAAAAGTAAAACAAATAATATGGTTTTTTTCATGAGTTCACTCCAAAAAAAAATGGATGGTCATTAGACCGTCCATACACAATCATTCGCTACTCTTATCTCATAGCTTTCACCCTGGACCATTTGTGTCAGGGTATTCAATTCAGCAGGTCTTGCCGGGTCATACAGTAACCATGTTTGGGTCGAAGCATTCAGACCCCAGACCACAGTCAAGTTGCTTGATACCGAGGACATTACCGATACTGGTGCTGTACTTGCCGGTGTTGCGTTTAGCGACACAAGGTTCCAACCTGCATATAATTGCTCAGATGAACCGCCGACCATGCCAAGAGATGCGTTTGCCGCATTCGCAAGGACAACAGCTTCGTCAAGCAACTGATTGGCCATGGTTGGATTATGCACACCCCAGCTCTTATCAGAGTTCACCAATCGTGTGTTCCAGTATGCTTGGGCAATCTTTTGCCGGCTTGAGGAATTCTCGCCTGTAAAGGCTTTAACATTATTCAGTGCCCCTGTAACTATCACGTTAGTAAGATTGTATTTATCGTGGAGTGGGCCCTGAATGTCTTCGATTGTGGTGCTGATATTGCCAAGTTTGCTTCCTGTTACATGGCAGCTTGAACACGCTGTATTTAGCTGCAGTAACGTAACATTTGCCTGGAAGGAATGACCTCTTACTCTCTGATCCTGAGGCAGGCTTGTACCATTCACACTGGTCAATGTTGCATAATGGCAACTTGTGCACTCGAATTCCAGCAAGCTTGTCTGCTTCCATGAACCTCTGAATAGTTCAGCTGCCGGGAAACCATGTGCACTATTTGGATTGGATTGATTGATTGGCCATCCTGGATCGGCGTAGCTTCCGACTGCTTTCAGTCTGGGATGATCATTCGAATGACAGCTGCCGCATAGCTCTGTGCTGTCTTTTACCATTCCATATGTTCCTTTGTATCTTGTCCCTACTTTAACTTTTTCATAAAGTGCAATTGATTTACTATCTCCGAAAATAGCTGAGAGCCCGAACCAGTTATCCATGCTATGGAGGGGGTGGCAAATAGTGCATGTGATGCCTTTGAAGTTTTCCGTGGTTATTAGTACATTGGAATAGTTAGTATCCAATGCAGGGTTCCAGTTGACAGGAGATTTGCAGACGTTGCAGGAATTTGGTCTTGATTTACCGATACCTGTGGTCTGATTGAATGCGAAACCTCCAACTTGTTTATCATTGTGTAAGGATGCTCCCCATTCATCAAATCTTTTCTGCATTGACCGTGACCCGTTTCCGAAGAGTGCATTGCCGATGTCTGAGGTCCCGTGGCATCTTGTACCGGTACCGCCGCAGGATTTTCCGGAATCGATTTTATTGTCGTGATTCTTCATCATTCCTTTACCAACGTTTGCATTTGCTCCTTCCATGTGGCAGTCTACGCATTCCGCAGCGCCATTGCCATGAGAGAAATTAACCCCGGACATATGTGCTATTCCATGCCTGTAATGACACATTGAGCATAATTTTGTGGAATCTGATTTTCCTGTGACATTTATTGGCGCTGTACCATAACTTGCATCTTTTCTGCTGGAATCAATTCCTGGATACAACAAGTTGATTGAAGAAAGGTCATCGAATATATCAGTTCCTGCAGCTCTTGAAGCAGTTGCATTGAAGAAAGCTAATTTTGAATCAGCTACTTCAGACCATGTTGTTGCATCGAAAGTGCCTTGCGAGAATGTTGCTGCATATTTGGCATCTGTCATATCGTGGATATTGTGGCATACTCCGCACGATACACCTGTTGCAGCTTCCTCAGTCACATTCTGGTTCTTATATTGATCAAACGAGGAATGACAGAACATACAACTGCTGCCAATCTCAAATGGAGGTGGCGCATGTTCACCATTTTCCCAGCCGGTTCCATGATTTCCACCAGTGTGGCATTCACGGCATTGATTTCCTGAATAATTAACAACTATCTGATGTCCGTTACCTGCTGCACCATGGCATCTCTCACAGGCAATTCCTGGCTCGCTAAAGGTTCCGCTAAAGCCTGGTAAGAGTTTACTGCTCGTGTCCCAGCCAGTAGTATGGCATCTTCCACATGTGCCGTATGCTCCGCCTGCGTGGCTGCTATTTACAAAGGTCTGATTTTCAGTATCATATTCATCATTCTTAGCAAGGAAATATCCAGTTGTGTTGATATATGCAAATTGGAATTTGGTTACGATTACGTAAGATATGCCTGCCCAGCCAACTTCCGGTTCTGGAAGTCCCATTGCCTGAGCTTTATCTTTTGGTGTTAACATAACTCTATGCAATGTATTGCTCCACTTGTCATATTTTGGTTTATGGCAATCCTGACAAACCGAAGATGTCAGGTAAGTTGGACTTCCCGTAAGGAAAGTAAAATTGTTAGCAACGGCATTCACATGGCAGTTCGCACATCCAGGCACTGGTAACATTTTAGATGCCAGCGTGGTTTCATTATACCTGTGAGTTTGATTGTATGATGACCCAATCGATGTAAGCGGCAGGAATGAAGTCAGGTCAGGATGACATGTCAAACAGCTGCTCGCAGTTGGTGGGACTCTGTTGCCGTCGAATTTATGAATGTCCCTGAAATAGTTTCCATCTGGTGTTAACGTATAATTGTTGTCAACAATACTTGTATGACATACACTGCAATCCGCTCCTGCAGCCGAGTAAGCACTTTTTGCGCTTACTGTTCCTGCCAGCGCCATTAGCAGTATTAAAATTCCTATTCCTAATATAATTCTTTTTTTCACAATTTTCATCTCCTTAGTCTATTATTTCCTTATTGATTTCATGTAATTCATGAATATAAAATTTGACATAGTAATCCCCTTTTTGTTAATATCCAATACTATGATCATATTTTTCACATCCGGATTTCAATAAATCTAATTATTGTATACATTATGATGGATTTACTACGTATATAATTTTCGGTTCTTAAAAACAATCTTCTTCAGCAATGGAATAGTGTTTCCCTCAATTGTTTTTTGAAAGACTGCTAAAATCAGTAAGCTCTATTGGCAATAATTTACTCACGTACGGTTTCAATCTGATGTACCATTCAAATGATAATAAAACAAGAACAGCAGGCGCCAATATACCTAAAAACCAGAAATAAGTATCAAATTGCATTTTATTTTCAAAAAAACCAAAAAATATAACGATCAATGTCAAAAATAATGCATAAAGGCAATTTTTTTTAACAAAGGAATCTGTTATAATCAAATCTTTCGTATTCTTATCAACATTTTTCCATAAGATAAAAGTTTGAATTGAAATAAAGATAAAAAATAAATATGATGCGTATATAAATGACTCTACAAATTTATCGATAATGTATTGATATAATATATCCATAATCATTCCCTTCAGTTACAACCTAATAATGATTATCATAATTATAAACATTTCGGTCGATCAGGAAAATCTGTCTTGCAACGATTATGTGACCATATCCAACAAATATTCGGCTATCCCAACTGTAACATCCACTCCTGTCGCCTCAAATATGCCTTTACCAGAAGGCGTTCCATTAATCTCAATGACATAAGGTTTGTCACCTTCTATGATATCCACGCCTGCATATGTTGTTCCGACAAATTGCGAAGCTTTCAGGCTCAATATCTTTTGTTCATCGGTCAATTTGCATGGTTTTGCAGTACCGCCCTGGCTCAGGTTGTTTATCCAGGCCCCTTGCGGAGCTATCCTGTATATCGATCCCACGACCTTATTATTAACAATAAATACTCTTATGTCTCTCCCAGGATTTGCTATGAATTCCTGTAGATAAACCAGGCCGTTTTTTTCCATTATTTTCTTGAGTTTTGATATCCCTGACTCGTTGTTCTTTAAACATTCAACACCAATCCCTTTATACCCAAAGACCGGTTTCGTTACACCTGTGCCAAATGACTCTAATGCCAGGAGTGCCTCATCGAGACAATTCGTCACGACAGTCCTGGGTGTATTAATGCCATTTTTCCGGAAGATGTAACTTGAAACATACTTATTGGCAGCTTTTGCTATTGAATCCGGCGAATTAATGACTGCTATGCCAAGTTCTTCAAGCTGGCAGAGGATATCGAACCTGAAAGAAACATCATTCTTTGTTGCTGGTCCCAGATCCCTGACCACAATAGCATCAAGAGTTGTAAGATCGATATTCCCTGAATATAACCTGCCCGATGCGATGTTCGATGTCGCATCCCCCAGGCTGAACATCAGAGGCTCCATGCCGGATCGCCGGATGGAATTATATAAAGCAACACATGTCCAATCCGTCGTATCTGTCATGGATATGCCGATCTTTTTCATGATGCCTCAGCGAATATTAACCGCGGATGAACTCCAATTAAAACGGGGGGAGGGCGATAGAACACGGATTGCACGGATGACACGGATGCGCACGGATTTGGTGTGTCTGCGAAAATCCGCGCGATACGCGTCATCTGTGTTCCTCGTCGTGGTTTTTGCATCTCTTCAATTCCTAAACCCATGCTTTCTTACAATACTCAATCTATTATCTTTAATATTCTTATTTAAACCTGCTTGAGTCACATACCCCGTACTTAAGAACGAGGCCTGTACATATCGCTTTTTGCATGGTGTGTATCCTGACCACTAATATATTTCTCAACCACATCCCATCCATTCCCAACAGACCCATGGTAACAGCTTGGCGCCCATAAGTGCTCATCACAAAACTCCTTGAGATGGGGGAATTCTTTCCTGAGTATCCTGCTTGTTCGTCCTTTCAGTCTCTTTGCGATGAAGCTGAGTGAATGCTTTGGGGGGTATTTAAAGAAAATGTGGACATGATCGGGATTTACCGCAATCTCAATTATTTCAATATCCAGTTCTTTGCAGGTCTTGCATAGAATCCCTTCAGTAATCATTGCGACATCTCCAGTCAATATCTTACCTCTGTATTTCGGGGCGAATACCATATGATCAGTCAACAGCGACACGGTATGCCTGTCATGTCGCAGGTCATTGCGAGTTTCACGTTTTTCCATGATTCACGCAATATCTTATACACTTTTAAGGATGAGCTAAGAGCGGAGTGAAACTAATCCTGAAAATGAAAAATCCTGTCGTTGAAGGGTATAAATACCAGCAAAAAGAAAAAAGTGTATTATGGCAACAAAAATCCTTGGACGATATATTATATCGGATCCATCTATCTGTCATGGGGAGCCAACCTTTAGAGGAACGCGTATCCTCGTTAAAGATGTCCTTGAACAGATAGAGAGCGGAATGGCATGGGAAGCGATCATGGAAGAATGGCGGGGAACATTAACAAGAGAAGCGATCGCAGATGCTGTTCATCTTGCTCGTGAAGCGTTAGATGTATATGAACCTGAACTAAGCACAGGATTAGCCTGCGCATGAACATCCTCGATGAAAACCTAATGGACAGCCAGACTCAGATACTTCGAGGCTGGCACATAAAAGTCCAAAGCATTGGCCATGAAGTCGGATTTCTGGGTATGAAGGATGATGAAATAATACCCCTGTTACATCAATTGCGATATCCTGCATTTTTCACTCGTGATCTTGGATTTTATGAGAGGTTTCTATGTCATCCAAATTATTGTATCGTATGTTTATCTGTATGCCAGCACGAGGTTGCCAGCTTCATACGACGTTTTCTCAAGCATCCGGCTTTTGATAACAATAAAAAAAGAATTGGTAAAGTAGTTCGAATATCCCATATTGGAATACGAATATGGCAGTTGCATGCTGAAAAAGAGGAAGAAATTGGTTGGATGCCCACGGATCCATGAAAATCCGTCCAATATCAAATCTCATGGATTCACCCTGAAACGCAAAAGAGCGGCTATACCTCCAAGTGACTCAAGTTTCTTTCCAGGTTCAAACTCAGTGCTAAAAACAACGATTTTTCCCTGTGAATGCTCTACGTCTTTTAAGAAAGCATCGATGGAGTTGCCTTCACGTTCGGTGCGAAGTAGTTCATCAGCTATCAAAAGAGTGTGAATGGCGCCAAGAGACTGGGCATTCATTACATCCGCCATGCCATAGGATACTTTCCCGTTCATAGATATCTCTTTCATCAATTCCTCGATAAGTGTCGCTTCTCTTCCGATCCTGGATTCTTCCATTATCCGATCGACTGCCCCGCGCCTCAAAACTTCCTGGAATCCGGATACGCCTATCGATGTTGTATCTTCAAGAACTGACTTTTTTGTAAGTTCAGGCTCCCTTGTTCGTATGAATTCTAGAAAATCCTCTTTTGTGAATCCAGGACCTGCGATTATGACAGCATCCACTTTTTCGGCTGCCCATTTTAATTGTGAAGCAAGCTCACCAAAGAATTCATTCCTGTTATTTCCCTCTCCTTTTCCAAGAGACTGCCTCAGAGATGATGATTCTTCTACCCCGAACTGCCGCACCATTCCAATGGAAGCTTCTCCTTCTTCTATTGTTGCAATTATCACCTTCGGGCGCTTTGATGCGATTTCTGCCTCTTTTACTCTTTCCAGCTGGTCATTCTTCCATTTCTTAATTATAGAAATATCAGTGCCCTCCTCGATATTCAGGGTATGGTATGCGCCGGTGTCGATCCCATCAGCGATGGTGCCATGAACACGCAGGCGGTTTGAAAACTTATGGAATTCCACCTTCTCGACCAATATACCAAGGCGAACTGTTTTCTTATCGGCTTTTTCGGGTCTTAATTTATCAGTAGCTCCTTCTATCCTGCGTTTTGTTACTGAATAAACCAGATCTTGCGGTTCAAGGATGTATTTCAGGTGCCAGAGGTCATCCAGTGATTCCATCATGAGCGATATCTCACCTTCATTGAAACGCAGTTCTTTTTTTAACACTTTCATTTTGTCACCATAATTTGCGAAGGATATAAAATATGAAGAGGATAAAAAAGATTCCAATTACTGCCATAACGGTTTCAGGCACAGCTTTTTGTTTTGGGGGCATGCTGTTATTTTTCTGAATTTGTGTTTCTGCCGGGGTTATGTCTATTATTTTTGGCGCCGGCATATCGGGATCAATGTATTGGTACGCCGGGAAAAAAGAAACGAGGTCATTATCATTGGGACCTGAATATATATTGTCAACTCTCAGGGATAATATTGTCCTGTTGGTTTTATTGTATGTGAAAAAACCCTTTATGTGAACAATCTCGCTTTTTACGAAGGTATCGTTGGATGTCAATTCAAGCCAGGCTGAGCCGTCTTTGCTTACGCTTTTTAATGTAATTATGTATCCCTGGTAGAGACCATAAGAACCTCCGGTAGAAAGATATAAATTTGTCCCATTAAGAAGAATATCGCTTGCGCCAGACGCGGAAGATGCAAGCAGGAATATGAAAACTACTAAAGTGAATGTTTTTCTGCCCATTATATTGTTTTTAATCAGTTTGTACGCATGCTTATATATTTCCATAGCACTTCACTGGAAAATCAATATGGTAATTTCAGTAAGGGTATGTTCAGGAAGAACTGCATTTGAAGTGAGCACAAATACCAGGGTCGATCTTATAAAAGCCAGCAGTGTTCTAAAATCAAGAGTGGCGACAAAACATATATTATTACTGGATTACAATGGAGTCGAAGTTTCATTGTATCCAAGCGGCAGGATGCTTATTAAAACAAAAACTAAGGAAGAATCGATCGAAATTGCTAAAAATCTTTTGGGGGAACTTGGAATTTCTGTGAATTGAGCTAAGAATATTCCTGATTTTGAGGTCTCTATTAGTACCCTAATTCTGATCCGTTTTGTTATCAAAAACTATTTACATTACAAAAAGAATATAACTAATTACCATATCACGAAGGAAATGTGATGTGGTGCACGCTATGATGAGCTAGCGAGAAATCGATAGAAAAGTCATATTGGAAATAGAATTAAATTTCCAAGTTTCCCGGGTGTAATTACCCTGTGGCCAGACAAGGTCTAATAGGAAGTGACTCGACTGCGATCTCTCCCTATACCGGGTGCTTCAAGAAAGCGCGGGGAGCGCAATTTGTGGCAAAGTCTGCACAAATTTAGTGCAGCGAGGATGCTACAAGCCCTGGGGTAAAAGATCAAGGGTCAGCTCATCACCCCTCAATATTCTTGGATTAATTCGGATTGTTTTTGGACTTTAAGCTTAATTTAAAGATATCAATTATTATGTCCTGTTTTTGTATCTGTTTTGTTATCAAAAACTATTTACCTCAATAAAAGAAAATAATCAATTATCATATCACGAAGAAAATGTGATGTGGTGCACGCTATAATGAGCTAGCGAGAAATCGGCAGAAAAGCCATATTGGAAATATAATTAAATTTCCAAGTTTCCCGGGCGTAATTGTCCTGTGACCAAACAAGGTCTAAAAGGAAGTGGCTCGACTGGGATCTCTCCCAAATGGGTGCTTCAAGAAAGCGCAGGAAGCGCAATTTGTAGCAAAGCCAGCACAAATTTAGTGCTGCGAGGGTGCTGCAAGCCCTACAGGAAATTAACAAGGGTCAGCTCATAACCCCTCCATATTTTGATAATACGATATTATTTAAAGTAATCTGATTATTTCACCAGGCCTATTTCCATATTAGGGGACATAGTATTCTCTTCTTTAAAGTGGTATTCCCTCTGGTTACGATTGCCTCTTCTGATCAGTATATTTTCATGGCACATTCTTGCGAGATATGTCGATACCGTGCTCAACCCTATTTTGCCATACACATTCTCGTATTGTCCTTTCACATCAAGTGAAGAGAACCATGCCCTTGGATATTCGAATCTCAGGAACATCTCCAATCTCTCTTTTATTGACAGTGTTCCAGATCCATTGATGCTGCTTGTGATCGTTGATTGTGTTGGAACTTGTGTATTTTTTCCCGCAATAGAAATAATGAATTTTGTGGCTGATATTAAAGGGAATTCACCCTCGAATTCCGCATCTGCTTTAGTTCCGTCGTCCCTGGCGATGCGCACATGTACTTCATCGGCTTCGATCGAATTAAGATATGCCACTGCAAGGTCAACGCTATCAGGACCTTTATAGTTTATACAGCATGCATTTTTTCCTTCGATTTCAAGACTAATTTTCATAATCCTCAAAAAACAAGAGCGCTGCCTGCCCCTTCGCGGCAGGCAGCTTCACATGCGGATATCTCCTCCGATGTCTCCTTTCCTGTTAATTCATGTTCATGTTTGTGAACGCATGTGAATAGATGTCCTTATTTGTATTTAAGGTTTTCAGTTGAAATGATAGTTTAATGATATATTTAATAAATTCAGATAGATAACTGGTTATTTTTAGTAATTATTTGTTAATATATGTTTATTTGTTATTTTAGTATTGTATATTGTTTATTATTTAATTTAAAATGTTATTTTTACTTATAATAATTTTCCAGTGGAAACAAAGGGGTAAGATTTATTTTTGTTTAACACAGCTATTCACAGTTTTTTCTTGAAAATATTGCATTTAATATCTTAAATTTTCCACGTACATCCATTATCCATACAATCCAGGTTATATATTTTGAAGTTCAGTCCATAAAACCGATAATTCTATTAATCATGCAAATAATCAAAACGGAACTATGGAACTCCCGAAAGAATACGATCATAACACACTTGAAGAAAAATGGATGAACACATGGCAGGACTCCATGTATTATTTCGACTGGGACTCCCGGAAACCCCAGTTCATAATCGATACGCCTCCACCATACCCTACTGGGAATTTCCATATCGGCAACGCCCTTAATTGGTGTTATATCGATTTTGTGGCGCGCTACAAGAGGATGCGCGGGTATAATGTGATGTTTCCCGAAGGATGGGATTGCCACGGTCTTCCAACTGAAGTAAAAGTAGAGGAAAAACACGGCATCACCAAAAGCCAGGTATCGCGTGAGGAATTCAGGCGCATGTGTGTGGAACTGACAGAAACAAACATCACCCGGATGAGAAAAAGCCTCAGGCGCCTTGGTTTCTCAATCGACTGGAGCAACGAATACATAACGATGGAACCGTCTTATTTCGGGAAGACGCAGCGTTCATTCGTCCAGATGTACAACAGTGGTATGATCTACCAGCAGAACCATCCTGTGAACTGGTGCCCGCGCTGTGAGACCGCTATCGCTTTTGCAGAAGTGGAATATGATTCAAGAAGCACTTCCCTGAATTATCTTAATTTTGACAAACTCAAGATAGCGACAACAAGACCTGAACTGCTTGCAGCATGCGTGGCCGTAGCGGTAAATCCTGATGATGAAAGATATCGCGATTATGTAAATACCGAAGTAAAAGTGCCTGTTTTTGGTCATAAAGTCAAAGTCATCTCGGACAGGAACGTTGATCCCACTTTTGGTACAGGTGTTGTTATGATATGCACTTTTGGTGACAAACAGGATGTGCGATGGTGGGTTGAGCACAGCCTGCCGCTGCGCAAAGCGATCGATAAGACCGGAAAGATGACAGAGCTTGCAGGAAAATATAAAGGCATGAGCACAATGGACTGCAAGAAAGCCATAATAGCGGATATGAAGGAAAGCGGGATACTATACAAACAGGAAGACCTGTCCCAGAATGTGGGACTTTGCTGGCGCTGCAAAACAGCCATTGAAATACTCTCCGAGAAACAGTGGTTCGTCAAGATAAAGCAGGATGATATCCTGAATACCGCTAACGAGGTCACATGGGTTCCCGATTATATGAAAGTGCGGCTTGAAAACTGGACAGGAACTATGGAATGGGACTGGTGCATCTCAAGGCAGAGGATCTTTGCAACTCCAATTCCCGCCTGGTATTGCGCAAGTTGCGGCAAAACAAAAGTTGCAAAAGAAGAATGGTTGCCCCTCGATCCAACACAAAGACAGCCTCCCGAAGCCTGTGAATGCAGTTCCTTGGAATTCAGGGGAGAAGCGGATGTCCTTGACACATGGATGGATTCATCCATATCCGCTCTTCATGTTTCAGGCTGGCTGAGCGATCACCCATTGCTTCTTCCGGCCCAACTTCGCCCCCAGGGGTATGATATCATTCGAACGTGGTCATTTTACACGATCCTGAGGTCAAAAGCGCTTCTTGATATGAGACCATGGGATACTATCCTGCTAAATGGCATGGTGCTGGGCGAGGATGGACACAAGATGAGCAAATCCCGCGATAACTTCGTGATTCCTGAAGAAGTAATAATAAAGCATGGTGCTGACGCATTCAGGCAATGGGCTGCCATTGGAGGGACGACTGGCTCTGATATTATTTTCTTGTGGAAAGATGTAGTCGCAGGATCGCGCTTCTTACAGAAAATGTGGAGTATCGTGAGGTTCTCGCTCCCACATATCTCGGATAAATCTGCATCCTTTACACCAATAGACCTGTGGCTCATTAGCAAATTGAACCGGCTTGTAAAAGAGACCACTGAAAAGATGGATGCTTACCAGTTCGATGAGACCTTCAAGGCTATCAGGGGATTTGCATGGGATGTCCTTGCGGATAATTATATTGAACTCGCAAAATCAAGACTTTACGGGGAGGACGGGGAAGGAAAAAAACAGGCAGCTCAATACACGCTTTTTGTGGCAATTGAAACAATCTCAAAGCTCCTTGCACCGTTCCTTCCGTATTTTTCCGAGGAGATATATTCACATATAAAGCAGGAAAGTATTCACCTACAGCCATGGCCACAGGTCAATGAATCTTTTATTGATGCTGATGCCGAAAGTACAGGTGAATTGATAAAAGAAATGACTTCAGCTATCAGGCGATATAAAGCAGAACATGGCATGCCTTTGAATGTCCCGCTTAAGGAAATAGAGATATATTCCACGATCACGGATGCATCCGATATCGCCGGTGCTTCCAATTCCACCATTAATCTCAAATCCGGTGTGCCGGATTTTGAGATGGTTGCTAAGGAGATCAAACCCAATATGAAGGTGCTCGGCAAAACTTACAGGAACAAGGCAAAATCCATCGCAGAGGCGCTTGTCAATGCGGATTTGAATCTTGCCTGCGCCGGAAGCATTACCATTCAGGCTGAAGGTGAAGAGATAACACTTGACTCGTCCTGTTTCACAGTTGAAAAAGAAAGGCTGCTTAAAGGTAAAGCTGTAGATATCCTGGAAGTTGGAAAATCGACGATCGTGATCATGCGATGAAATATTTTTATTTTTGATTTATTCAAGAAAAGAAAAAGTTCCTGCTAAGCAACATGCTTATTTATTGTCGCATCATTAAGATTTTGTTTGCTTTTTAGCAAAAAACAACATGGGCTCGTAGTATAGTCCGGATAGTACTTGGGCCTCCGGAGCCTAGGACCCGGGTTCAAATCCCGGCGAGCCCGTATTCACTTTTACAAATATAATTCAATCAACACTTTTCTTACTCTTTCTCTTCAGGTATCCCGCAAACACTGCATTTGTCTTTATCTGAAATATTCAATTTTTCAGAATCCATCGCGCGTGTCCCCTCGGCAAGTACTGCTGCGTTGGAAAGCGTGCCAGCTATCAAGATAGCGTCAAATATCTCTTCTTTCGTCACCCCCAGACGCTGAGCCACACGGATATGCATTTTCAGGCAGTGGTCGCATCGAAGCGCCGCTGAGACCCCGATGGAAATAAGCTCTACTGTTTTTGCATCCATCCGCTTGAATTCGCGGGTTATTGAATTATCATAAAGGATCTTGGTGACCAAAAGCTCCGGGGATTTCTTCATGAAATTTAGAATATAAGGAACCTCACCATAAGCTTTTTCAACTTCCTTCAGCAATTCTTCAGCAGCCTGTTCAGGTTCCTTTTGCAGGATTTTCTCGATCTTCTTAAGTTCCATACAATTCTAAGAACGACTTAAATCCAATGATTAATAAACATTTGCATCTTATTTTCGGAATAACCGGGTTTGGTTTATATTCTGCGATGTGATGGAGAAATTAACAACGAACTGCGACGAACTCAATACAAACTCGTGCTGCTGGAGTTCGTTACAGTTCGTACAAGTTCGTTGTTGACGCTATTGTTTTTTTTTTCAACGTAGAGAAATTTTTATCCGCAGATAAAAATTTCAAACCCGTTCCCCAAAAGCAAAATTAGGTTTTATGAACCTGATGCGAATTTTGAGTTTCTCACCCTTTTGTGCATCGTTCACAAACACAACGAAATCATTTACCCTTGCGATCCCATCCCCGCTTGCACCAATATCCTCTATCGTCACTTCATATTCCGCATCCATTTTGACCGCATCTGTCAATAATTCTTCCCCTATAACATATATCTCAGCGCTCGCCGCCCTGGACGCTTCAGGTGAAAAAGCCTGAACTTTTCCAAAGGAGCCACGAACCTTGTTCAGGTAACCAGGGAACATATCTCCCTGGAAAACCTTAACTGCAAAACTCCCCCCATTCTTGAGGAGCTTTCTTGAGCACTCAAAGGCAGATGTCGCAAGGTCAATAGATCTGGCATGATCATAGCTCCAGCTTCCGGACATATTTGGAGCAGCATCGCATATGACAACATCAGCTTTACCAACTTTTATCTTCTCCCTGATCTTTTCAATAGTCCTGTCAAGGCGTATATCCCCTTTTATTATATCCACGCCCTCGATCTCTTCGATAGGCAATATATCCACACCTACGACTTTTCCACCGGAAATCTCTTTTGCGACCTGCAGCCATCCTCCAGGAGATGCGCCAAGATCAATAACAACGTTCCCTTTTTTAATGATATTGAATTTTTCATTTATCTGCTTGAGCTTATAAGCCGCGCGGGAGCGGTATCCATCCACTTTTGCTTTCTTGTAAAAAAAATCTCGTCTGTCTCTTGCCATTTATTTAGTTCCTAGATATAACCACTGGTCGTAAATGCCTTTGCCATCCATATTGTCTATTGTTCTGCCGTGGATCCCATTATTTACAAGCGCGTTTTCAAGTATTTCTATCTCTTCTTTTTTATTTACCGTTAAAAGGATCATTCCTCCGGGTTTTAATACTTTAACCGCTTCACTCATCATATTTTCCCAGAGATTTTTATTAAATGAATAGATAGTACCAAGCATAAAACCCACTATCGTATCAAAAACATTAGGTTCAAAAAACTCCGAAATTCTTGTTGCATCAAGAACGATCGTCCTCTTCGGGTCAAGCACTTTATGCTCAAATCCCTGGCATATCTGGCATTTATCATTATCTACCGCAACTGGATCGTATCCGGCTCTATGAAGCGGGAGCGTGGACATCCCGTTCCCGCAGCAGATTTCAAGTATGTTGCCCTTGAGTTCATATTTGTCAAGAATATCTTTTAACCTTGCGTTCCTGCTCTCGATATATACCATATTATATGGTTCCTTGGGAATCTGGCAACCCTCGCATAATTGCCGATTCAAAAGGGAAATAGAATAATATTCAATGATAGCTGTGTTAAATTCAGTCGAATTAATAGTATAGAATTTGTCAAACTTCAGATCACGGGTAATTTCAGAAAATATCCGGCTGCTTTGATTTGGGACAGGTCTTGATGAAATTATGTTTGTAAAGATCGCATGAAATTCCTCTTCCTCATCAGATTCAGGGCTGAAAAGTACTATTCCGATGATATTGCCTTTTTCATCATTAATTCCTGAAACCTCTGCGTCCGGATCATCCCTTATATTTTCCAGGTATTGCAGCGTTAATGCATTGTTTTTCAAGGAAGCGTAACTTCCTTCTATGAAATAAATATTATCCTTTGTTTCCAGGCCTAAGATGTCATGTATAAGCATATTGATCAGTTTATATTAAAATCACGGAAAAACCACAGAGTCGGCCATGAACTTCGGTTCATAAATAAACATGAAAAAAACAACGAACTAAAACGAACTGAAACGAACTCCGGTGGCGTGAGTTCGTATGGAGTTCGTACGAGTTCGTTGTTAATTATCATACCAGAGCACAGAGAAAAGCTGTACCGCTCTGTGCTCTCAGTGTACTCTGTGGTTGAAAAACTATGGAGCAATTCCTTATTCCAGAAAAAATAAAAAAGTCTCGGAAAACAACTAATCAAATTTAAATCATATGAATTGACAATAAATCTGCGTTCATCTGTGTTTATCTGCGGTTTGTTTTTCAAATTTTTGCCTTCTTATTTTTTCGTAAGCTCCAAACAGAGAAATCGTGAATAGAACACGGATGACGCGGATACGCACGGATCATGAATATCCGTCTGAAAATCCGTAAAATCCGTGTCAAATCAAAATTTTCATCCCTCATCCGGTTCATCATCGCGATAGCTCGTATCACCTATCATGGCCGCGCGGATCGAATCTATCCCATCGAGCCATTCAGCGACAAGCCCTTCAGGAATATCCTCAAGATCTTTATCTTTTATTTTCCCGCCTGAAAGGATATTTGCGCCTATTTCTGCAATATTTCCTAATACAGCCCCCATATTCTCTTCTTTTTCAGCTTCTATTGCTTTCTTGATCAGGGGTTTAAGCGATTTTGTTTTCTCAAAAGCTTTCTCTATATAACATTCACATGAAGCAAAAACACCCATTAAAGATACTTGCGTTGATTCAATCATCATATCAATATCTTCTGTAATGGGCTCAACTTGTTTCAGGGCTATTTCCTTGACCTGTGAGATATGTGTTATCGCATCTTCTTTTGACAAAATATTCTTATCATGTTTTGCTATTATTTTCAGGCATGCAAGGACTATGTCATCTTCCATGTTGACAAAAATCGCTCCTTTTTGCTGGTCATCGATCTTAAAGCCGCTTTCCTTGACCTGATTTATCCAGTTATGCCATCTCTCTTCGGTATAGAAGGGAATTACATTTTTTTGTTCCTGCATGATATCTCCTTAGTATCGAGTTGTATTATTAATTTATGGTTGTTCTTTTTTTTATGATGATCCGGTCAATTTTCTGACTTTCCCGATCAATTCATTTTTCCCGAACGGTTTGGTAATATAATCATCAGCCTTTAAGACATGCAGCCCCAGCAGCTTATCAATATTTTGCGCTTTAGCTGTTAAAATTGCAATGGGAATAGTTGTATTTCTTTCCTTTATTTTTCGGAATACATCCCATCCGTCCATGTCCGGCATCATTATGTCAAGAAGCACAAGGTCCAGTTTTCCAGCATCAATTTTAGCCAGTGCTTCCATACCGTTATTGACAAGTATTGCTTCAAAACCCGCACTTTCAAGCACCAGTTTAACAAGTTCAAGAGTATCCGGTTCATCATCCACTACAAGTACTTTTTTAGGTGCATTATTTAGATTCATGATTTCACCGATTTTGGCAATAAAACATGAAAGGTACTACCACTATTTTTACTTTCCGCCCATATCCTGCCGCCATGTGCTTCAATTATATTTTTTGAAATCCACAAACCCAATCCAGTGCCACCATATTTTCGCACTTTTGATGAATCTATCTGGTAGAACCGGTCAAATATCTTGTCCAGTCTGTCTTTCGGAATTCCAATTCCTGTATCAGTTATCTGTATATGAGCTTTCTGGTTATCCATTTCTCCTCGAATATTAATTTCACCTGAAATTGTAAATTTAATGGCATTATCCACAAGATTCGAAAAAACCTGTGTCAACCTTTCAATATCCCCTTCAACGACAAGAGTATCCGGAATATCTATCTTTATAGGTATATTTTTGCTTGCAGCCATATTTTTCATATCTTCTACAACTGTTGCTATGATTTCATTGATGACAACCATTTCCCCTGCCAAATGGATATTCCTTGATTCTATAAGCTGGGAATCAAGAAGTCCCTTTATTAACCTTGATAGCCGTTTAGAATTGCGAAAGACAATTTCGGTCATATGCCTTTGTTTTTCAGATAATTTTTCATCAAGCATTAGCTCAGTGTACCCGATAACGGCGGTTAATGGTGTCCTGAGTTCATGAGATATGTTAGAAAGGAAATTGTCTTTGATCTTATAAAGTTCCTGGAGTTTGGAATAGGTCAACTTCAATTCTTCATAAGAATCTTTAAGTTCTTCTTCGAGTTTTTTCCTGTCTGAAATATCCTCAATAACAGTAATTATTTTATCAACATTTCCATTCTTATCCTTTATGGGGATCTTGCTCGTGCTTGTGTAGATTGTGTCCCCATAATATTGTGTTTTTTCCTCACTAAGGAATATCTTTCCGGTTTTGATAACATGGTTGTATTCTAATTCCACATTTGTCTCTTTAAGAAAAGGGTACACAAGAAAAAGATTAGTATTAATAATTTTATCTCTCTTGATCATGCCTCTTGAGAGTTTTATCAGCTCATTGTTTACAGCAAGTATTTTCAGGTCCGTATCAACAACATGTATAGCCAAATTTATATTATTCAGGATATCATCATTGAAATCTTTAAGATATTTGATATTTTCATAAAATGTTATATTCTCTAAAGCGACTCCGATCTGGTTTCCTATGGCAGAGAAAAGTTCTTTATCCCGGCTTGAAAAAATATGACTTTTCTTGCTGCATATGGTAATTACTCCGAGAACTTTATCTTTGGATTTAAGAGGAATAATTGCAAAACACATGGATATTTCATTAGATATCTCTTTGGTTTTCAATTTCTCAACAATAAGGACTTCATTGATCTTCTTAAATTCGATTTTATCACAAACGTTTTCCATCCCAAGATGGATCCTGGAAAGGAATCCTTGTGTTTTTTCATCGAAAAGATATGCATTTGCGCTTTCCATATCTGTTAATTCCTGTATAGCAACAAGTGATCGGGTTAATATTTTATCGATATCAAATGTCTCACGGATGATATTTGATATTTCGTTAAGCGCGGCCAGTTCACGGTTTCTAAGAACAATTTGATCTTCAATAAATTTATGCCCGGTTATATCTCTTATTACCATTATTACATTTTGAATTCCTCTCCTTTCCAGAAACATCGAGGCATTTATTTCAAGGATTTTTTTTTCAGTGTCTGAGTCGATTTCATGTACGAACCGGATCGACTTCTTCGACTCCAATAATGCATTTATAGGGCATTTTTCTTTTTGATTTTCTGATGGTAATACCCCAAATATCATCTCATGGCATGTCCTTCCCAGCACATCTTTTTCCTCCCGGTCGGTCATCTTCAAAAAAGAGCGGCTCATTTTGATGATCTCATGATTGCTGTTTACGACTATGATACCATCTTCAATGCTATCGAACAATGTTTCCAGATATTTCTCCGCTTCCTCGATCTTTTCTTTTGAGGAGACAAGTTCATTGAGCTTTTGATCAAGGCTTGAAGCCATATCATTGAATGCATCTGCAAGTTCACTCATTTCGTCCCTGGAACTAACTTCTATCTTCTGGTCAAGAATGCCTTTATTCATTCTTTTTGCCCCGTCTGTAAGTCTTAAGATCGGCTCAGTTAATCTTTTTCCGATAAAATATGCAAAAACTCCGCCCAGGATCATAGCGCAAATGGCAATGTAAAGTAGTTTCCTTGATGCCTCAAGTATTTGCGCCCTTACCCTGTTCTCGGATAAACCGATATGTACATACCCTATTTTTTTTGAAAGCGGCGCATCAAATTCGTGAATCACACCATTATCCGTAGATATTATTTCTTCCTCCTTAACATCTTCCGGTTTGGTATAATTCATCAGAGCTTTTGGGAAACCTTTGTCAAATGAATGAACTATGACGTTTCCCTGTAAATCGGTCACAAAAACATATTCTATTTCATGATAGTTATTCTTAGTATTATCAATCGATTTCATTACTTCAACAAGGTCATCAATAAGAATATTATTTGTAATTTCAGAAGCAAGGTTATTTGCCAGCAAGAATCCAACATTTCTGAATTCCCCTTGAATTATTCCAGTCTCTATGTCCTGGATCACAAAATATGAGCCTGATACTATCAAAAATATAATGGCTAACATCGATATTATGATCCGAAAACGCATGCTGCTCATGATACGTATTTCCTCATTTCCCTGATAGAATCATAAGCGCTATCATTGAGCTGCGTAAACCTTTCAATTTTTATATTCTCCAGAAGTTTTTTCCCCTCTTTATTATTGCTCATATCCAGGAAAATATCCGTTAGTCTTTCTTCCAGGAAAGGATCGATATCCTTTGAAACAACTATGGGGGGCATACCAAAAGGTGGTGAAATATCAATTATTCTGGTTCTTGATATTATGTCAGGTTGGGTTTCTTTCATATAATCATAGACCAGGCTGTCAACAGCCGCTCCTTGCGCAAGATTTTCAGCCACCGCAATAATCGAATTATCATGGCTGTATGTAAATATCCAGTTATTTTTGTCCTTTTCGTCTTTTCCAAAGAAAGAATCAGGCGTCTCATTGATCAAGTGAAGCCTGTATACCGGATAAAATAGTCCCGAATTTGATAATGGGTCGGAAAAAGCAAATTTTTTTTCACGAAGGTCGGTTAGATCTGTATAATTACTTTCATTCTGGACTATAATATAGGAATTGTAGGTGGTTTTGTTATTTATTACCGGCGCAACAAGAAGCTTCATTCCGAATTCTGAGTTCCCTTCAATGTATGCCCCGGAGCAAACGAAAGCAAAATCGATTTCATTGTTTTTTAGAAGATCATTGATCTCCTTGTAACTTCTTCTCTGGACGATCTTAACAGATCCGCCAAGTTTTCTTGATATGTATTGGATCATGTCTTCATAATAATCGTATGATTCCTTCGGAGAAACAACCGATGCAATTGCCACTCTTACAGCTGGATCTTCGGTGATTTTGCCAGGCTCTCCTATTATACTGAGGTTTATTTTTTCCGTCTGATCAACGCAGCCTGAAATTATTACGATTAATAAACAAAATATTATAGACGCATATTTCATCTAATTTATCCTCTAAATAATTCTTTTATCAGCCAGCCCCAGTATTTTACAGCTGCGATGAAGCCAAGGGTCAGTCCGATCGAAAAACAAATATATCCGAATAATTTTGTGTTCTCAAGGATATCAAAAGATTGCACCATAATTATCGAACCAAATAATGTGAAAAATATGCCAAGGTAATAAAGATAGTAATATTTCTTGAGTCCCATGGTTTCACCCAATCTTTTGCTGATAACGCTCAGGATATAAAGTATTGATGAAAACATGAGAAACGATAAAAAATCGAATAAGCCTATATAACTACTCACTTTACACCTACCATTTTCCTGTACAGGGATAAAGTTAATAGAAATGATATCACAGAGCCAAAGAATTCTATAAACTCTGTTTCCTTGCTAAAAACAGCAAAAAATTGCAGTAATACTATAATAAATATAATTACTGGTATAAAATACAAGTAATAATATGTTTTAATGCCAAATTTCTTCTGGTAAAATAGGGCTATAGAGGCTAAAATAATCACAATCAGACTGGCTATGCCCCATGAATATATATTTAACAATTCCTGGAGTAAATTAGGATCCATAAGTGCTACTTTTTAAATGTTTCTATAAAAGCCTGCGATGGTGTTTTAATAGGATTTCCTGATAACAAACCTGAGTATTCACTGAAAGGCATCATGATTTGTGCACCATTTTTGTTAATAATAAGTTCCCGTATCTCCTTATCATGTTCGCTTCCTCTCATCTTAAGCACAGATATAGCTTTTCGCATTTCGCTTCTTATCTCTACATATCTTAACAGTATAACAGTGTCCATAAATGGCGAGATACCCATTCCTGTTATCTGTGTTGCCCCTGTCAGGTCAGAGGACTCATTAGTATATACGGCGGTTACATTCTTATTTTTTAAAATATTATTGATATTTCCCATATATTCGGGCAACTGCGCAAATTGGGGCAACAGTCTCTTTAGCCTGCCAGCCCCATCCAGCAGTAAACGTCTTGCTTTTATTGTATCAATTGTTTCTTCTATCAGAAGCGCCAGTTCATATGCATCATATTCAAGGGGAGATATGATTTTAAGAAGGTTCTTATTTTCAAATTCCTTCAGGTTCCAATTGAACATGGTCGAATTTTCACGGATCTGCTCTATATCTTCTTCAAATGAAACTATAATACCGGGTTCATTTTTCAAAAGCCCATCGATGATAAATTGCATTCCAAGTATTGTTTTTCCTGTTCCACTGGAGCCGGAAACCAAAATTGAAGAACTGCCTATAAACCCTCCGCCTGTCATTTTATCCAGTCCTTTTATTCCAGTTGATATCCTTTCCCTCGAAAAAGATGTCCTTGCTCTTGAATGCAACCTGGGGAATACATTGAATCCGTCCTTTTTAATATTGCAGGAATGTTTTCCACCATGAAATTCCACACCCCTCATCTTAAGAACGTTCAGGTAACGAATATTGCTTTCATAAAAAGGTTCATTGCTGATATAGATGATCCCGTCGACCATATAACTCAGTGTGCTTTTAATAAGCTCATCCTCGGAAAATTCTCCTGTTATCAGGACAAGCGAATTCCAACTCTTCATGCTTGTAAAGAAATCATAGTAGAACTCCCTCTGTGATTCTTCATTTAGCCCATAGGAAAATACGTTCACAGAATCAATTACGATCCTGTCAGGCCTTAATGTTTCGATATTCCTTTCCAATTCCTGTATGATGGCTTTGGATCCGTTGTGGATGATATCAATACCAATAGGCACATATTTTACATTGCCTTTTCCAAGAAGCGAAATATTGTAAAAAGAAAATTGTGACATAAAATTATTTATCATCGCTATAGGCTCTGACAGTGCGGTAATATAGATACAAATTTCTTCCTTTTTCGCAGAGTTGAAAAGTGATTGCATTACCATCGTTGTTTTTCCGGTCCCTGCATTACCCGCAACCAATACGATCGAAGGCCGCAAGAATCCTCCGCCAAGGATCGCATCAAGACCATTTACACCGGTTGTTACCTGTTTCATATTATCCCCCTTAACACAAGATTTCTTTGATGCGATGCGAAGCTTTTGCCATCTCAATAAGGACAAGTCCAAGACTAGCATCCGGTTTAGTCATAACTAATAATAATGCTTTTGGACCAGCCCCGGTCCCTATTATCCCTCCGGTCTTGGATTCCACGATAATCCTGTCCGGAATGCCTTTCCCAAGCTCCGTAGTTGCGGTTTCCGCCGCTCCTATCATTGTTGCGCACATCGCTACAAATGTTTCAACGTGTTGTTTCTTAGGTATTGTTGAACATATTAGTAAACCATCCCTGCTGGCCACAGCTGATGTTTCCACCCCACCTATATTATTAATATCCTTTAAAACATTTTCAAGCATTTCAATAGTTGTCATCTTAAACCCTGTTAATACAAACTTCATCAGATATATGTTTTATTATCATTATCATTGAAATCATTAATTTATGCAAGATAAATATATATGTATTATTCTATATATATTGCTGGCCTCATTGGGACTGCAAAACGGCTTTTTCCCTGTGGGTCATATCCGGCGTCATCAGCATTGAATATATCAACATCGCAATCAACAACACGTTGCAGGAAATCGAGTGATTCCCTAAGGGCACTTGTTTCATCAAAATCCGTTTCGGTAAGGGAGATCATTAATTCCTTTTCCATTCCCTGCACATCATTAATGATTTTCTGGGCAAATTTTGGGAGTTCCTTAGCATAAAGCCGCATTTGGGGATCGCTCATAAGTTCACTCATGAGAGTTTTCATGTCAAGGATGTTGTCTTTTTTCATCATTATTGCTTTTTTCAGGACATTTTTCTTCCATGAAGGCGCTGTATAAAGAATTACTCTTTTTGGTTTTAATTTGATAAGCCTGAGGATTTCTTCAATATCCCGCAGGGTATTGCCAGTAATTTCTTCTGCAAGTTCTGCGCCCCTGTCAATAAGTGAAATATCTGTTTCCGGGAAAGTATTCAAAGAAATGAAACTCGACCCCAGCTGTTCCCATATTTCTTCGCAAATATGTGGAGTAAATGGCGCCATTAACCGAACCCATGTATTAAGGATGTCTTTTTTAGCTGCACAACCGCCGCGTCTTTCATACCATTTCATATCGTTAATTATATGATAAAACGCATTCTGTACAGCTCTTCTTGTCTGCATTCTATTCAGGGCATCAGTAGTTTCCCTGATCCTGTACTGCAATTTACTGAGCATCCATTTATCGATGAACTTCAATTCGCAATTGGTATTTTTTTCTTCTGCAAGGCAATCATATGCGATATAATAGAACCTCTCAAACTGTTTTCGTGTCGCTTCTATATCCGCACCACGCCAATCTGCATCCTGGACATGTTCGGCAGTGCTCAGGATATACAGACGGGTTATGTCAGCGCCATATTCTTTTACCGCTGATCTCAATGTGAGTATGGGTCCTTTGGATTTACTCATCTTTTGCCCTTCAAGCGATACAAAGCCATTGATAGCAATCGATCGCGGCCAGTAGATTTGCGGAAATACTGCGACATGATGGAACAGAAAGAACAATATGTGGTTCGGGATCAGGTCTTTGCCTGAAGAGCGAAGGTCAACCGGGTACCAGTAAAGGAAATCATTTCTGATAGCATTTATTATATGAATATCGATACCTGTACTTGAAGATACACTTTGTGCTTTGCCTTTACCCAGCAGGCAATAGTTGAAAAACTCCTCTTTTAATTGCTCAGGTTCAAATTTGTCCAGGTATTTTGCGATGATATAGTAAGTCATGTAAATCGTGGAATCGCCAAGGGATTCTATCATCCACTCCGGGTCCCACGGCAGCCTCGTTCCAAGCCCTTTTCGGCGTGCACAGGCTTTGTCTTTGAGCCAGTCGATCTTATTCTCAAATTCCACTCTTAATTCAGGCGGGATTATCTGCATACCTGCAAGGCATTTATAAACCTGTTCTTTCCAGGAAGGTTCGGAATAATTCAAGAACCACTGGTTCTTTACCATTTTGATAACGCATGTAGCTCCGCACCTGCATATAACCGGCTGTTCGCTAAACTCATAGAAAACATCAGCGATGCCCTGTTCAATAAGGTCATGAGCAAGCACATCTTTTATTTTAGAGACCGACATACCAGCATATTTTCCCGTTGTCTCGGTAAGAACTCCCCCATGGAATTCCCTCCTGTAAACGAGTTTTGTTGCTTCTTCTGCTTTTGGATCGTTCTGGTCTTTGACTTTTAATTCAGAAACAGCATCGACAGCAGGATATTTTCCGTATTCCGGTACTTTTATAAGTGCAATGAGGGGAATTGATGAAACATCTTCTGTTATTCCATATGCTGTCAGGTCAGCGCCTTTCAGGTCGCGGAGTGCAAGATAATCGTATGGAGCATGGGCAGGAACACTCATGACTAAGCCACTGCCATTTTCAGGATTAACAAAAGAGGCAGGAAGGATGGGGACAATAGAACCTGTAACCGGATTTGTCACTTTTTTACCTATCAGGGCATCACCATTGACCTGGCCTATGAGTTCCACGTTCTTATCCGTGAATTTGAGTTTATCGTAGGCTTCTTTACTTACGATCCAGGTCTCATCGTTCACTTTGACCCTCATGTGCAAGATTTTGGGATTAACCCAGATATTTGTTACCCCGAATACTGTTTCGGGGCGAAGAGTGGCGCAGGGAAGGATTTCGCCATCCAGTTTGAATTTAATGAGTGTATACTCAATGGTCGTGGCATCCTCGCCTCTTAAAATATCATGATCCTCGACCGGATTTTCATCATGCGGACACCATCTCACAGGATGCGCTCCTTTTACTACTTTGTTCAAACTGTGAAGCAGGTTGAACTGCCAGGTGATCATTTTCTTATAATGAGGGTCAGTTGTTGTGAATTTCCTTCGCCAGTCAATGGAAAAGCCGATGCTTTTCATAGCAGCTTCATCTTCAATACTGAAGTATTCAACGATCTGTTCCGGTGTCTTAATATTTTCAAGGATATCAAGCGGGATCTGATGGAGCTGGTTATATACCCGGATGGTCTCAGGATCTTTTTTCGTTATCTGTTCAGCCAGACCAACTATTGGCGTTCCTGTGGCATGAAAACCCATAGGAAAAAGGACGTTAAATCCAAGCATGCGCTTATATCGTGCGATGACATCCCCGATAGTGAAAGTCCTGGTGTGTCCTGCATGAAGGTTGCCGTTTAAATAAGGGTACGGGATCGTAATAAAAAATTTCTTGCGTTCATCGGGTTCAGGCTCAAATATCTTTGCCTCTCTCCATTTGCGCTGCCATTTTTCCTCTACTTCATGCGGATCATACCTTTCTTTCATTGTTAGCTCCTCTCTAATTGAGTTGGTCAACTTCTATGAACGGATACTCAATTGGCGGATAACCCTGTACCAATAGACGCAGATTTACATCGGTAGTATTTATAAAATACTTCTTTTGGTTTGTAAACTCAACACTACTGCCTATTTTTTGGAGAGTAAAATTATTCTCTTCCAGGATCTGGTCACCGATTAATATTTGTGCTTTTATTACGAGTGGACTATTTATCTGATTAATTACGTCTACCTTCAATGTTTCAAGCTCATATTTTATCTCATTCCCGGTGGAATAATTACTCAGTGTTTTCATTCTTGCTGTTACAAATAATGCAGTGGATGGTAATTCGGTTGGCGTTGTGACAGATGGTGATGGTGTTTGGATCACCGGGGGTTCTACTATTATAGTACCAGTTAGATTGTTATTTTTAAGGGAGAAGGTATAAGTTCCGGTTTTTGGAAATACAAATCGATACTGCTGGTAATTTCCCAGTATCTTATCATCAAAAAGTCCATCGTTACTGACAAGAGTATTAGTAATTGGATCAAAATTATCCCAGACGACTTCATCACCGGCTTTGATTGTCTGGATATTAGGAATGAATCCTCTTGCCCCATATAATTTTACCTGAATTATATTACCTGTTGATGTGACTTCCGGGATACTTGTTAATGAAGGTGTAGATGTAGCAATCACAGTTCCAGTTGTAGTTATCGCCGGGGTCGTTTTGGCAGGTTCTGTTACATTATTATCTCCAACACATCCAGACAAGATAACGGCTAAAAAGATGACCGTTATGAATAGAATTGATTTAAATCGCACCATGTTCCCGTATGATAAAATACTTTATTAATAAAACTATCGCAAATATGATTTTATTGAATAATTTCTATCCATCTCGAACTTCATACACTGCAACATCCTCATACTCAAACACCTTTCGAAACCTCCCAGGATATTCCTCAAAAAGCCCCTGGCGTGTGAATCTTTTTGCTTCGGCCTCGCCAAAATATATATAAGAAACATTATATTTCTTTAAAAGCTCTTCCACTTCATGAATATCGCCTGAGGTATAAATCCTTCCAACATCCGACCAGCGCGTGTCTATTTCGCTTCTATGTGGGAATCTCCAGTTGATCTCATGCCCCGCCCATCCAATAACGGTCGGAAGCCCCGTAAACGTAGTGATGGCGGTATTCCATTGGTACAATTCACCCGGCGCCTGGAGAACGACTGGCTGCCCTGTGATATTCCTGAACCACAATATCGCCTGGTAGTCCTGGGGATGCTCTTTCTGGACATATGTTTCACCATCGAGTTCGGGCGCGCCCGCAAAGCCGCCTGATTTTCCCAATGTGGCAAAAACAGGATATATGGACACCATAAGGATCAGAATAACTGCGGTGATCCCCCAGACTTTTTTTAGATTTATTTGTTCCCTGGAAAGGAATAAGAGATAACCGGCGCAAGCGCCCCACAGTATCCAGTTCTGAAGGTAAAATTTAAAAACAGTGTTCAGACGGATCAAACTGGGGTTCCCGCTTCCCAGCGCATCCAGGATATAAACGAATTCACATAAAATAGATATGAATACTCCTGTGCTCATCAAAATCAAAACAAAAACATTATTCCTGTTCTTCTCTTTTAGAATGGAGAGCACCAGCAGGGCAAGGAGGGGGAGAAGCAATAGCATTAATTCAAATTCATTTATTTTCGGTTTTTCCACCTGATCAAAAATAAAAAGTTTAATCTCAAATATTGTTATCAGTGCAGCAATTATTAGTAAAACAAATGAACATTTTGGTATAATTCTATTAATAGCAGTAGCAATTATACTTGTTTTACTTCTAATATTTCTTGTATTATCATTAATATTGTTATTATTAGTAACATTTCCTGCATCATTTCTGATATTTTTAGATAGAAAAGTGTAGATCATAAAGAGGAAAAACCCGAAAATTGCTATATAAAATATCAAAGACGATCTTCCGGAAGGAACTAATAAAACACTCTTATCAATCTCATAAGATAAGTGGTACGGAAGATATAAAAGATAACTTGCTGCAGCCATGATTGCTATTGAAATTATGGGTTTTATAACAATATTTTTTCTTTCCGGATGGTTAGATAAAATCATAGTAGTCATTGCAATAATAACCCCCAGAACAAGATAAACTGGATAATCCCATGTATTCAGTGGATATAAGAATCCGATAGCTAGACCCGTGATAAGAATACATTTCAAATCCAGATCATCGGATCTTATGATATTGAGCAACAGAGTAATAACCAGAAGCTGGAAAGTGATAGAGATCATGTGCGCATGTACATCGCCCTGGAGGAATGAAAAAAAAGGGAATTCATTGATCGTATCCGGGATGACTCGTGAACTTGTCCAGTAATTAAATGAAATATCCAAATTATCTTTTATCAAGATATTTAACAACTGGAAAAAACCTATAAGATTTCCTGCTATTGTCACAAAAAAAGCGGTTATAATGCCATATTTTATTTTTTCAGTTAGATTGAATCCTATCCCGAAAGCGGTTGTAAATGAGAGAGCGAAAAATGAAGCTGTAGCAAGATTGAATGCTATTGATGGAAACACTCCTGAAATTTTAATCAGGTTAGCAACTATCAGATACCCGAAATAATAATAATAAGTCACAGTACCTGACATCCATGGGTCAAGCGGGGGAAATTCAGTTGTTCGAAGCATGCTGTTTATGTATGTCATATCCATGAACTTCTCACCGCCTGTCCAGTAGATTTCAGGGCTGTATGCACGGATTATTGCAAATACAATAAAGGCGATCAAGAACAGGATTTCGAATTTGAAAATGTAATTCTTATCTACAGGGAATTGTCTTTTATTCAGATACATGAAATAAATTAAGAGCGAAATAATTCCTGTCAGCGCAAAGGAAAACAACACAGAAAAATAGGAATAACCCATGAAAACAGATATTATCCAGCTAAAATATGTTGTTAGCAATAATCCAAGCGGCTTTGAAACGCAATAACCATGATCTTTCAAATTCCGGCATAAATAAAAGGAGATTGGAAGTGCAAGAAAACCGATTATCTCAAGAACAAGCCACCAGATCGCGATATCAAACGGGTTCAATCCCATAAGAATTCATACCATAACCTGAATATCTGCGACCCCATCCCGAAAACATCTCTAACAAGGTTGACTTTTGTAGTTCCACCCTGTTTCCATTCCACAGGGAATTCCTTAATTCTGTATCCGGCACGCTGCGCCCTTACGAATAATTCCGTATCCCAGAACCAGTGAGTATCTTTGATCTTCCCCATTAACGCAAACAACGCATCACGCCTGAATGATTTAAAACCACACTGGTGGTCATAGAGTTTTGAACCAAGCATCAGACGCGTAAGAAAATTGAAACCTTTGCTTGCAAAACCTCGTTTGAAGGGGCGTTTGACATTGCTTTGCGGAAGCATTCGTGAGCCTGTGGCAAAATCATAGCCCTCACGGATTGATTGGATAAGCTCTAAGAGGTATTTCATATCCGTCGCAAGATCTACATCTATGTATCCAAGGATATCCCCCTTCGATGAGCGAAATGCCCGGTTCAGGGCACGCCCCCTTCCCTGGCGCTCATTAGAATGAAGGTGTTTCACAAAATCATATTTTCTTGCCAGTGATTCACATATCCTGTCTGTTCCGTCTTTGCTTCCGTCCTCAGCAATAATTATTTCAAAAGAAGATGTGATCTCACGAAGGGCTGCCGCCGTTCTTTCCACTGTATCTTCGATTCGTTTTGCTTCATTATAAGCAGGCAGGACAATCGATACTTCTACTATGTTGATCACTCCAAAAAAGGATAGCTGAAAGCTGTTATCAATAAAAACTGATCTTATTTCATGCCGTACACATTTTTCTTTCTTCTCTCAATGGTATCATTTAACCTGTCACGGTCTGTAGAAGGCGGTTTTACCTCAACGAGTTTTTTCTCTTCTCTAGCTGGGGGCTTGCGCTTTCGGGAGTCCCATACGCTATCATATACATCCGACATTATTTATTCACCTTTTCAAAATTCGTCTTCATCTTCCATATCTTCTGAATTTGGCATACTCGCTAAGCTGACAAGGTCTGAAATAAGACGCACACAATGCATATCATTCAATCCCATTTCTTTTGAATTTTCAGATAACTCTTTTGCCTCACTATATGCTACACACACCGGTGTACAATCCCGATCCATATAACAGCATTTTTTTGTCTTCATTGCCAGTTAATTAGTATAAGACCTATAAATTCCTTGCCTTTAAACATGGAAAACCGTCTACTCAACAGTCATTATTATTCTTAATATTTCTAATCACGCTATTTTTCAATATCCCGATACCTTCTATTTCAACTTCCGCTTTATCCCCTTTATGCAATTCACCAACGCCGGGCGGTGTCCCTGTGGCTATTACATCGCCGGGTTCAAGGGTCATGATCCGGGATATGAACTCGATCAATTGCGGGACTTTGAAAATCAGGTTGGATGTTCTTGAATCCTGGCGCAGTTCCCCGTTAACTCTTGTCCTGATAAAAAGGTCGCTTATATCCAGTTCCGGATCTGAAATGAAAGGACCAAAAGGAGCAAAGGTGTCAAAACTTTTTGACCTTGTCCACTGTCCATCTTCCTTCTGGAGGTCCCTGGCTGTAACATCATTAAAACAGGTATATCCCATTATCACGCTTCCTGCCCTGGATGAACGGACATTCTTGCATCGTTTCCCTATTACAACAGCAAGCTCCCCTTCATAATCCACACGCCCTGCCTGATCAGGATATTCTATTTTTCCCATGTGACCAAGGATGGATGACGGTGGTTTAAGAAATATCAAAGGAGTCTTTGGTAATGGCATTCCCAATTCTCTGGCATGGTCGGTATAATTCAGCCCCACGCAGATTATTTTGCCGGGATATGTTGGCGGCAATATTTCAAGTTCACTTAGAAGAAACGTGTCACAGTAAAGCCCTCTTTCGACAATAACTCTATCTCCTTTAATTTCACCGGGGAATACTTCATTGTCAAATTTGAATCTACCTATCATAAATTCATACCTTTTTTGGTTTATGCAGCAGCTTTCCCTATTAAGATTTTGATTGAAAAAATATGGTGGATATTAAAACGAAAGATTTATGTCTCATTAACATCATTATCATAATTATAGCGTACTTATAACCAAATGGAGGGAATTTACAAATGAAATTTGTTCATGTGCAATCGGTACTTCCGCAAGAGGACGTTGTTGCCCTTAAATCAAAAACAGGCGAGTCTTCTGTCAAGGAAGCCATATCAAAAGCAGTGTACTATTATTTGAAATTTGCAAAGGAAGAATAATATGAAAGATATCTCAAGATACGTTACATCTATCCAGATTCAAAAAAAAGAAAGTGGGCACCATAATATTTCCATTGGATTTGAACGAAATGGAGCGATGCGATTGTGTTTTCAGGATACGGCTGAGATGGGGCAGAATTCAACATATATTAATGAGGCATCTTTTCCAAATTGTGGTATACTTGTTCATGGGATGTATTCAATGTGGCTTTCCGTATTTACAAGGCATTTGCAGCATTTTGTCGGTGACGAAATCGAGTGATCAACAAAGATTTTTATAGAAATATGAGCCTTTACTGGATATGGTTACCGTAGCTATATTGATCGGATCGGAATCAGATCGGCCTATTGCCGATAGAACTGCAAAAGTGCTTGGTAATGCAGGTGTCGATCATGAGGTCCAGGTCATTTCAGCCCACAGGAATCCTCAAGAATTAGAGGAATATGTACAAAGAAGCGAAGCTGAAGTATTTATTGCAATAGCTGGATTATCCGCAGCGCTTCCGGGGGTGATCGCTTCACGCACAAAGAAACCTGTCATAGGTGTGCCAGTTAGTTCAAAACTTGGGGGGCTTGACGCGCTATTGTCAATAGTGCAGATGCCAAAAGGTGTGCCTGTTGCCTGTGTGGGAATTGATAATGGTGAGAATGCGGCATACCTGGCTTTGCGGATAATCGGGAAAAACTGAACATGATCATACCTGAAAACACCGCAATTATTAAGAACAATTACTGATATAGGGGGGAGTCGATGAGCGAGTTAAAGGTCTCTGATATAGCAGGAAACCCTTTGAAGATCGGCAGTCTGGTTGAATACGTAAATACGGGGACAAAAGGAACTGTCACCGAAATTATTTCAGATGAAGACGGATTATGGGCGCTTATCGATAAAACAAATCTTTGTTATAAACCTGAAGTTCTAAGAATAATAAATTATACGGAAGAAAAGGAACTTGCAGAAAAATTATTATCACGCGAGGAAATCAACGAAGCTTTAGAAAAACAGATCGAAGCCACTAAATCTTTGGAAAGTGGTGAAGGCAGCCAGGTTGGCGGCGGATAGAAAAATCCTTACTGATTAAATGCACTTATTAAGAGAAACGTAAAGCTTCGCCTTAATTTATTTTGAAATGTTTTATCATGTATTTTCATGAACGATTCGTAAACTTTAAGTACTTTAGAGGAATTGGTAGGTTTCGCAAGGGATTGTAATGGTTGTTCGATACAATAAAACACAACATTGTCGGGATGAATAGAACATAATTAACTTGTTTTTGGTTCTATACTCGAAAATGTTGCATCGCTCGTTTGTTGTATCACCTCCAAGTGAGCAATTTCTTGGAAACTACAAAAAATTAGGAGGTAATTAAACGTGGCTGACACAATAGACCTATATAGCGACAGAGGAGCAAAACTCAAATCAGGCGTCGACATCAACGACATAAGCCCAATGAGAAATGCCGCTATCAAATCAATAGTCACCGGTATTAAGCGAACAGCAGCCGTTGACTTAGCAGGAATCGAGAAAACCTTAGCAACATCTGCAATAGGTGGCAAAGGCAGAAAGATCCCAGGCAGAGAAATGAAGTTAGACATCGTCAAGAACGCTGCAAAACTCCAGGCTGCAATTGCAGACATGGTAAAAGTTGACAGCGGAGACGACACAGTAGTTAAAGCTTTAAACGGTGGAAAACAGTTAATCGTCCAGGTTCCATCCGTAAGGATCGATGTAGCAGCAGAATACGTATCATCATTGACCTGCGCAGCATCAGCAACAACACAGGCAATCATAAGCCAGTTCAACATCGGCATGTTCGATGCACCAACCATCAAATCAGCCGTCTGGGGACAGTACCCACAGACACTCGATATGGTCGGCGGAAACGTAAAATCAATTGTCGATATCCCACAGAAAGATGAAGGCTTTGGTTATACATTAAGAAACGTCATGGCTAACCACCTTGCAGCAACATGCAAGAAGAACGCAATGAACACAGCAGCACTTTGCTCAATCCTTGAGAATACCGGTGTCTTTGAAATGGGAGACGCAATCGGTAATCAGGAGAGGCATAGATTAATGGCATTCGCATACCAGGGCTTAAACGCCAACAACATGGTGTACGGAAATGTAAAAGCATTAGGCAAGACTGGAACCATCGGTTCAGCTGTCCATGCATGTGTCGAAAAGGCAATTGCAGACAAGGTAATCAGCGCAGATAAGAAATTCGCATCTGGCTATACCACCTACAAGACCAACGACGTCGGAAAGTGGAATGCATATTGTGCAGCAGGCACACTTGTAGCAACACTCATCAACGCTGGTGCACAGAGAGCCCCACAGTCAGTATCTTCAGTATTGCTTTACTTCAATGACCTCATTGAAAAGGAAACAACACTCCCAGGATGCGACTTTGGTAAAGTACAGGGCGCAGCAGTCGGATTCTCCTTCTTCTCACACTCCATCTATGGTGGCGGTGGACCAGGAGTCTTCAACGGCAACCACGTAGTTACCAGACACTCAAAGGGTCTTGCAGTTCCATGCGTAGCAGCAGCAGTTGCTCTTGACGCAGGCGTTCAGATCTACAGCCCAGAGAAGACCTCAGGATTAGTAGGAGATGTCTTCAGCTCA
>Ga0172368_10000135_pt1 | contig 96794 bp, 74 predicted proteins | sample Lak11m_FD_114540 | JGI IMG/M metagenome (GOLD analysis project Ga0172368, IMG submission 114540) | Freshwater microbial communities from Kabuno Bay, South-Kivu, Congo - kab_022012_11m | ecosystem: Environmental > Aquatic > Freshwater > Lake | place: Democratic Republic of the Congo: South-Kivu...
GAATGTCATGCCGGGGCAGGACTGCCACTTCTGCTTGTACTTGCCGGTTGGTAACTTAATATCCGTTTGGTAGGCAATGTACCAAACTTTCCCTCTTTTGGAGGACAGCACACTACATTTTCATGTCATTTATCGGTAGTTTTCATAGCTTTGCAGGCAGGATACGGCCAGAAACGGCAGCTTGCGGACGGCATTAGCCGGGTTGCGGACCTAGAGGCCGCAGGTTCGATCCCTGCCGGGTATACCATTTCAGGAAACGGTCCTGCGAGAGTTCGCTGGGTCGTTTTTCGTTCTACCGCTATGATTGCATCGCTGCGCGCTGGTCGTCGGTCAGCACCTGGTCGGTGACCGTTTTGGAGAGGGTGTCGAGGACGGCGGTGCGACCTTTGGCATCGTCGGCGGCCAGTTGACCGATTGCATATGCCTTCCGGTCATGGCCTGCGGAACGATCGGGCATAACCAAAGGCGAGGAAGCCGCGTATGGACACGGCTTCCTCCTCATCGATCAGCAGCGTCTGCTGCAATATCCCTGGATTGTCTTTCTACCGGAAGATGATCACATCGCCGGCAGCTTCCAGGTCGAGGGTGGCGATGGTCCGCTTCCCATCCTGCTGTACGGTCACGCGCTTGCCGCTGCCGAGTGTGGCATTACGTGCCGGCAGGGCGATACCGATGGTGATGCGCAGGTTCTTCACCGGCTTGCCGCTCCAGTTGTTCAACACGATGGCGGTGCCGGCTTTCGCCTCGAGAATCGAGGCTTCCACCAGCGGCTCGTTGGATGTGACCGGGCGGAGATGGCCGGCCAGGGGCAGGCCGATGACCGTGCGGGCGTTCCGGTCGAACTGCGTCGGGATATAGTGGGACATCGAGTTCTCGCGCGAGTTCAGGTCCATCGGCATCTTCCGAACGGCTGGCTTGAAGTAACTCAAGCTGGGCAGGAAGGCGCAGTAGATCGTCTTTCCCGCGCCCGCCGTGTTGCGCACGATGGCCGGGCTGCCGTCGGCGAAGACGGCATCGGTGCGCAATCCGGGCGCCGGGGTGATGCGGCTGACGGCGCCGAAGACCGGGATCTTCACCGTGCCGTAGGTGACGGTATCCAGCGGCGGCGTGAATGGCAGGTCGCTCTTGATAAATTCGACCGGCTTCTCCTGGACGGTCATCTCGCGCTGCTCTACGCCCATCAAGGCACGCAGCACGGTATTGGGCTGGTTATACTCATCGAACATGCCGGCGCCCGCGGTCGCGAACAGCGTCCCACCGTTCCGCACCCACGCGGCAATCTTTTCTGAAGCCGCCCGGCTCACATGCTGGTCCGCCAGGTAGAGCACCCGGTACTGGTTCAGCGTGCCGTCCAGCGCGTCCGGTTCCACGAGAATGTCCAGCGGCACCTGCTGGTGCAGGATGCCGATATACAGGCCGCGCTTGCCGGCGGCGAAGGGGGGCAGGCTGTCCTGCCAGATGTCGCCGGTTTCGCTGAACCAGAGTCCGACATCGGCCGGCCGCACCTGCCCGGCCTGCACGATATCCTCGTAGGTGCCGTATTCGTATAGCGTGCGCAGCACCTGCGCATACATTGCATTGCTGGTGACGTGGTTTTCGGTATACGCGCACCAGACGGGGTCAAGCTCGAAGAGATTGAAGACCTTCGCGCCGTGCCCCATGACACTGAAGAACATGCGCCGCCAGGAGTTGGGGTTGTTGCCAGGCACATGGGCCATGACGTAATACTGGATCCGGCGCTCCGGGTGATGGCGAAGGCCGGCGCGGAACAGGTCCGGGTTGATGCTGTTCATCTGCTGCGTGCCTATAGACACCTGCCAGGCCCAATCCTCGCTCCATGCCTGTGTGAGTCCGCCTTCGCGGAAGAGGGTGATCCAGTGGTAGGTATTGCCGAGATACGCGTGGTCGGGGCCGGCGTGCGGCGAAAAGTTCAGGCCGACCTCCGCGTTGGGCAGGTATTGGCGCACCAGGTCGGTCTGCGCCTTCCAGTTCCGGATGCCGTACTGATACCGGTAGCGCCACGACCAGTAGTACTGGCGGGGATTGGCCTTCGCTGTCGCCGGGTCCAGGTCATAGGCGACCTTGCTCCAGTCGCCGCGGGCGGCCGGATTCACCTCGTCGGGGGTCAGACCCTGTTCCTTCAGGTAGGGGACGAACCCGTTCGCCGCTTCCGTGGCCGACGGCGCGGACGGGGACATCTCGTCGCCCAGGCTGGCGCATGCAACGCCCGGGCGGTCCGCGGCAGGAATCTTCTCAAGCTCCGCCTTCAGTTGATCCAGCGTCAGGCCGTGCCACGACACCATCGCTTTGGGGCCGGTGAGGTAGCGCCCATTCAGGCCGTACAGGTCTTGCATGGTCTGCCATTCCGCTGGCGCCCAGCCGCCGGAAGCGAAGAAGAGCGTTGACGATGGCGGCTTGCCATGCAGGGTGGGGGCCAGCTTGTTGAGGAAGGCCAATATCTCGCCGTTCAATTCGGGAGCGGTGGGAATGCGGCGGGAGTAGCGCACGTCGGCCAGCCCAACCAGCGGCAGGTTGCCGTTCACATCGCGGAACGTGCGCAACGACTCGATCTTGCCGTCGGCGTTCATCAACCCGAATTCCAGCCGGCACGGTCCGCTGCTGTTGAAGCCCCACTGCCCGTCGTTCAGCGCGTCGATGGTGGAGCCCACCTCGATCCATTCCGTCGTCCGGCCCGGCTCCACCTCGACGGAGACCGGCTGCCAGTTGCGGATATGCACCCAGTAGGGGGAATGCTGCTGGAACGGCCCGCCGGGGAAGGACAGGCTTTTGACCGTGACCTTTTTCTCGCCTGGATTCGTGACCTTCATCCAGACATCGCCCTGCTGCGTCAGCCACCCGTCCAGCGGCAGGTAGCGGCTGGATTTCTCCAGGCGCATCTTCACCTGCGCTTCGTCGCGCGTGAGCATCACCAGGTCGACGTTCCGCGGCGCGGCATCTTCCGGCTGCGGGCCGGCGGTGAGGGTAATGGTGGCCCGTCCCGGCTGCAGCGGCACAAAGGCGTCGTGCCCCTCCCAGACGATAGCCTGGTTGTTGGCGCGTTCGTTCACCAGGCGCTCCGTGGTCGAGCGCCACCAGATTTTGATGTTCTGGCGCGCGCCGTACTGGCGGTCGAAGACGGTGGCGCCATGCTGCTGAATCCGCACCTGGAACCGCGCCTCGAAGCGGTAGGGGGCCTCATGGCGGATCAGCACCAGGTAACGGCCCGCTTCCTTGATGTCCACGTCGATGGCGGCCGTGGTCTCGCGGCACTGCGCCGGCGCGCCCAGGAATGCCTTGCGGGAGAGGAAGGTGTTGGCGCAGGTCCCATAAGCGGAGTTTTCGCCCCAGGGCAGCGCGCGCCAGCCGGGGGTGAGAATGCGGAACTCCTCCGCCTCGCAGAAGTAGCTGCCGTCCGGTGCCGGCTGTACCGCCTGCCCTTTTGCCCGGAAGGCCTGCGGAACGAATGGCGCGGACAGGGCTGCCGTCATGCAGCCCAGGATGAAAAGGAAAGCCAGGATGACGGGGTTCAGCTTCATCGCAATCTCCTGTATGGACAACGGTGACTCGATTTTCCCTGCGGCGTCCGGTCGTGGTGGAAATGGTACCGGTCGCTTCGAGCGCTTAATGTGCCTTTTAACCGTTGCTCGGTATTCTCCTGCAAAGACCTTTTACATCGAAGACAGATTTTTCATAGTGATAGTCTACTAATCAAACTTCTTGGATAGAAAGTCATTCGACAAGGCTTCCGCCCACTCCCATCGCGCCTTGGGGCAGGCACGAGTGAAATCCGGTTTCGTTTTCATCTCACCGTAACACCGCCGTAACCGTTTCATCATTAATGCTCGTTACCCTTACATTGCTGCTGTCCGGGAGCAATGTAAGGGTAACGAGCGTGATACGCATCTGTGTATTTCTCGGCTTCCTGCTGGTCATGGTGTGCTGCATGGCGCAAGCCGGCATGCTGCTCAAGCTGACCGGCGGCAATACGATGCCGCTACGGTGAAATCGCTGACGGCACGTGCGGAGATTCATGGGCCACCTGTCTTTCTGCAATAGCTGCCAGCTCTATCTTTGGAACGGCGTGCGGCTGTCACCATGCCCCCAGACAGCTTCCAGATGGTGCTTGGCCTTTAAACATATCCATTGTTGATGAACGATAAGGGGAAAGCAGCTTTGCTAAATTGCTAAACATTTTGCTAAACGCGTAGGCGAACGTACCGCATTTTCATGTCATTTATTGGTAGTTCTCATATTATCATAGATAGGAAAAAGGTCTGAAATGGTAGACTACAAACCACTGTTGTCATGTTGTGGCCCTGGAGGTCGTGGGTTCGAGTCCCATCATCCACCCCAATTTTTTACGGAAACGGCCTTGCGAAGCGATTCGCAAGGCCGTTTCCGTTTGTAGGCTAATCCTCGATGACCACGCTGTCCATGATGCCAACCAACTGCACCCGCACGGTCAGCAGGCCGTCGCGCCATTCCCAGGTCACCCCCTCCATCGACGGCGCCAGGTAGACGCGCGCGGGGGCTTGCGCGAGTTTCACGCGTAATGTCACCGGCCCGATGGGCGGCACTTCATCAATCATCACCTGCGAGGGTGAGGTGGGGTGGGCGGCTCCCTGGTTCACCAGGTGGGCGATGAGCTGGTGTTCTTTACGCCGTAACACCAACTGCAGCCGCGCCGGGGCATCCAGCTTTGCCTGGAAATCAGGCGCCAGCGCGTCGACGATCTCGCCCACCAGTTGCCGCGTGCGCGGGTAGTGGGTGGCGGCAAAGTGGCTGAAGAATTCACTGTGTATCCCGGCGACCAGCCCGGCGCCGACGTGATGAAGCGTGACGGCGGGCTCGTCCGTGGCGTTCAGCGCGGGCTCCTGCTCGGTCAGCACCGGAAGCAACATCTCCGCTCCCGCCAGCGCCACCGGCCGGCGTGGGCCTTTCACCGTCGTCGCCTCGCGGCCCACCTGCAGAAAGAAGTGGCCGTCCTTCGCTTCGCCCGCCGGCTGCACCCCGGCCAGCTCGGTGAAGTCATCCGCCATCTTGACGCCGGACAGCAGCAGCTTGCCACCCGCCTTTGCGTAGCCGGCCAGCGCCGCCTTCAGCGCATCCGGCAACTGCGTCTGCTCCGGTATAACCACCAGCGCATACTCCCGCATGCGCTCCAGCAGCGTGTCCTCGTTGAGGATATCGACGGCATACCCGTTCTCCAGCAGCGCATGCAGCGCGCCCGTCACCGGCGCATGCACACCTTTCCACTTCGACATCAGCACCTCTTCGGTGGACGCATGGAAGTGCGACTGCGCGTGCAGCACCGCCGCCTGCGGCACCGTCTCGGTGTATTGGCACCAGGGCTGGCGGGCGCGCACAAAGCGGGCAACCTCCGCCATCACCTCCTGGTGCCATCCCGTCAGGTGCCCGTTGCGCTGCGGCTGGTTGTAGATCTGGAAGGCCCCGCCCAGTGAGATGACGCACGCCGCCTCCTGGCAGAGCATGGGCGCCGGTTTGAAGGTCCACCCGCTCATGCCCGGCTCGCCGGTGGTAAAGCCCCAGGCCATCAGGTTCCAGCTCAATCCGCGGCTGTCCATGAACCGGCCTTCCAGCAGCGCGTCGCAGGTGCTCCACACCCAGGAGAAATCGCCGCTGAGATAATCAACCGGCGCCTTGATGGTATCCGGCTGCCCGACGGTATACATCCAGTTGCTGCAGATCAGGCAAGACGGTTTGCGTTCGTGCACGGCGTTGGCGTATGCCCGCACGTGCGCTTCGAAGGCACGGCGCTGGAAGGCCGCCCATTCCGCCCAGTGCGGCTCACTCGGCGCCTGCGGAATCTCGCTAATCTCGGTCTCCGCGGTGAAAGCGCCGGTGCAGCGCGGGCAGTAGCAGGCGCGAGTGGCCCAATTCTCGCCATCCACCCAGAATCCGTCGACATCGTATTTCTCCACGACTTCCAACAGTTGCGGAATCATCAGCTTGTCCGTATAGGTGCTGAGGTTGCAGGTGGCGCCGGTGACGAATCCTTCCTTCCCCGCCACTTCGCCGCTGGGCCCTACGCACGCCCAGTCCGGGTGCAGCTCGAGGGCGCGGTTATCCCACACGCCGGAATAGTGCATCACCAGCGGAATGCCCATCGCGCGCGTCACGTCACGGTGGATGCGCAGCGCGTCCTTCACCACCCCCGGCGACGTCGTACCCACTTCGGTCGGCCAACTGGTATACCCCGCATGGCCTTTACAATCACATTGCACCCAATCCGGCCGCACCTTCTCCAGCTCGGCCTTCAGGTGCTCGGGCGTCAACGCCGCCCCCAGCTCGGTGTCCTGCGCGCCGGCGTGCAGGTCGTAATGCAATCCGAAAAACACGTCGAGGTGCCAGTTCCGCCCGGGCTCATTCGCGTTCCATTCGGTGGGATTCTTGCGCATGGCTGTCTCCAGTCTGTATCGTTGTTACCAGAATATACAGTATCAACGTCAAATATCCTCTCGGAGAAATTGTTAACAAGCTGCGCACCCTCTGATGGGCGAGCGAGCGAACGGCCTGCAGACTGTTCACAATATGACGTATTTACAGAAATGAAATCTAGAATTAATAGCGCCGTAATACCAGTTGACTAGAATACCTTGCATTCTGATCGTCTTTTTGATACGATGACTTTGCGAATGGAGGTCGCAGATGGTAACGCTTGCAAGCCCCAGAAGCGATTCCCGCAGAGATGGTTTCCTTCAGTGGCATCGGCACTGTTGCTTGATCTCGGCACGGCAAGCATTGCGCCATGCTTTGCTGATCCTCTTCCTTCTCGCCGGCCTCTGTGCCGGCTGGCAGCCGTTGCAGGCTGCCGACCCCCTGACCATCACGGCCGTGGAGCCATGGAGCGATGTCTACGGTAATCAGGAGGCGGTATTCCACTTCACGATTACTGCGCTTGAACCCGAGCGCGTTCGCGTCGGCTGGTCGGCATCCGTGGGCGGGCGCGTCATCACCCGCGCGGAAACGCAGGTCGAACCTCGTCCGGATCGCGCGGCGAAGGTTGAAGTGAAATTCACCGTACCGGAGGTGAAGACCGGCGTCATTCTGCCGGCGCTGCTGACGCTGACCGCGGTGAGCCTTGACGATCCCACGCGAAAGGCGACCCTGGAGAAGCCCCTCTGGATCTTTCACCATCAACCCTTCGCCGACCGTACGGAGTGGCTGAAGGCGCTGCAGATTCAACTGTTTGACCCGGAGGAGAAGACCGCGCCGGTACTGGAGAAAGCCGGCATACCCTTTACCCTGGCAGGGAATGTCGAGGCGCTGGGAGAACCCGGCGAGCAGATGATCATCATTGGCGAAGGCATCTCGTTCGAGGATTACCGCGCACTGCCGGAGATAATGGCGCGCGCTGCCGCCGGCGGGCATCCCGTGCTGTGCCTGGCTCCGGCGGGCGGTGTGATGCCGATCCCCGGTTCGCGAGAGGTGGAATGGCCGGCGCCGGAGAAAATTAGCCTGCGCCACAACGAAATCATCACCGAATTGGATAAACGGCTGGACGCCGATGGCTGGCCGCTGGGCAATGCGGTCGTTTCCAGCCTTGCGCTGACCTGCGACCAGAACATCGTCGCCGGCGCAGTGGTACGGGACGCCACCGGCTGGCCCTGGCTGGATTTCGCGTATCCGCGGACGGCGCACCACCTGGTCGTCTGCGGCTTCGGCATCATCGCACAATGGGATGCCGGGCCGACGCCGTCATTTCTGTTGGTGCGCCTGCTGGAATACACGGCCGGTGTCGCGCCGGCAGCAAAACCATAATCCGAAATGGCATTGTCTCCCGGTCTTCAGGCTGGGCATCTTTCTTCTCAATGGCTGTTGAGATACGACTTGTTTTGTATAAAAGGAGGAGATCAATGAAACGGAATATGCTTCTCTGGTTGATGGTGGGCCTGTTCTGCACAGCTCTCGTCACGCCAGTGTTCGCCGCCGAGGAAGTAAAGGCAGACGAAGAGGCTGTACCGGCCATCTACCCCGCCGCCGTCTTCCCGTTCCAGGAACGCGGCACAGATGTGAAGGAATACGGCGGGAAAGTCGCCGATATCCTCAACGGCCTGTTGTCCGCCGATCCGAACCTGATGCTGGTCGACCGCGCGGAGATGGAGAAGGTGCTCTCCGAGCAGCATATCAGTGCCTCCGGTATCGCCAATCCGGCCGAAGCGACCAAAATCGGCCAACTGACCGGGGCTAAGCTCCTGATTACCGGTTCGGTGTTTACCGCGGGGAAAAAGCTTTATCTGACGTCGAAAGTCATCGGCACCGAAACGACGCGCGTGGTCGCGGAGACGGTCAGCGGTGCGGCCAATGAAGATGTCGGCGCCCTGACGGAGCAACTCGCGGAGAAGATCTCCGCACGCGTCGCCAAGGACATCAAGATACTGATGCCGAAAACAGCGACCGATGAAGACCAGATCGCCGCCCTGAAGGCCAAACTGGGCGATGCCGTGCGGCCCACCGTCGTCATCAGCATCAACGAGCGCCATGTCGGCCAGCCGACCATCGATCCCGCAGCCCAAACGGAGATGGAAATCTTCTGCAAGGAAACCGGGTTCAAGGTTGCCGAAAATGCCATCGGCATCAAGCCGCCGCCCATCAAAATCACCGGTGAAGGCATGAGCGAATTCGCTACCCGCATCGGCGACCTGGTCAGTGTGCGCGCCCGGCTGGAAATCAAAGCCATCGATCCGGCCACCGATGAGGTAATCGCCGTCGACCGCCAGACGGTCATTGTCGTCGCCATGACGGAACAGATCGCCGGCAAAGACGCGCTGCAGAAAGCCGCGGCGATGATCGCGGAGCGCCTGCTGCCCAAGCTGGTGGCCAAGCCGGCTGACGCGAAATAATCTGAGAACCATGGTAATAGGCACACCCAGCGTGAGACTCGCGACAACGGGAGTCGTGCGCTGGGTGTGCCTGTTATCGGTGCCTCGGATCGCAATAAGATACTCCGATCCCGATGGAGGTTGTCGATGACCCGATGCTCGATCCTCATGGCGATAGATAAGCGAGTATGCATTAACGGGATAATCCTCCTGCTGCTCCTGGCTGTCCTGCCTGCTCACGCCATCCTGCAGCGCTGGGCGGTTCTGGGCTCGGTGACCGGAGAGGAAGCGGCACTCTGCGACCTGGTATCTGCCGAGTTATCCGGAATCACCGGTCTGGTGCAGGTGGATCGTGAGGCATTGAAAAGCCTGACCGATGAGCAACTATTATCCGATACCTTATCCGCCGAAGGAACGGGCAGCCGGCTGCGGTTGGGCCGGATGCTTGATGCCGACGCCTTACTGGTGATCCGTCTCGTGAAACAAGAGGATCGCCGGATCCTGATGGTGATTGTCATCGATTGCCCGACCGGCACGCGCCTTCGCATCGAGCAATTCCCCTGGCAGCAGGATCAACTGCCGGCGCTGGCCGGCCACCTCCGTGACCTTGTCGTCGCCGTGCGGCAGCAGTATGCCAACGGCATCACAAAGATCGTCGGGGTGCCTAATTTCCTTTCCCGCAGTTTCTCCCGCCAATATGATCCGTTGCAGGAAGCCTACAGTCTGCTGCTGCAGCAGGTGCTGATGCTCGAGCCGGGTATTGCGGTGATCGATACCAGTGAAGCGCAGGCCATCGGCCGCGAGCTGGCCATCGGCGGGCAGCCGGCACTCGAACGGATGCTTCCCATGCTGATCCAGGGTGAGTTCCGTGTCGAGACACCGCCCGGCGCTGCGCCGAGCATCGACCTGAAAGTAACGCTTAACGATAAAAGCGGGGTGATCGGCACCGCCGATTCCGGCTTGCTCGCGCTGGACAAGGCGCCCGAATGGATTACCACAACGCTACCGGCAAAGGTACTGGCCGGTCAGGCCAACGCGAAACCGCTCTCACCCATCGAGCAGGCCAGGCTGTTGGCCAATCAGGCGGAAGCGTTCGCGAAACTCGGTTCATATGACCAGTCAATCCAGCTGCGTGAGTCGGTGTTGCTGTTGAATCCGGAGCTTTCACAGGAACGGCTCGCTTTGATTGATGAATACCTGCGGAGGAGCAGTGGCTCAGCGGGTGATAAAGATCCCGCATCAATAGTTGCCTCATATATCCGGTCACTCGAACACGCGGAAGCAGTGATTCGTCAGGAACAGGTGAGTTCCTGGGCAATTTCATCCATGCTTGAGCGTTTATCGAAATTTTCCGGACGAATGCTGAATGAATATGCGAAGTTGCCGAAGTCGGAAGAGCCGTTCGGAAAACTGAAGTTGGACGAAGCGAATGCAGCACGGCAAAGCTTTTTGCTCGCCACGTTGCCGGCGCTGTATAGCAACCTGGCAAAGACGAAGGATAAAGATCCGTTTATCGGCGCTCTCGGTATGGCGCATATTAATACGTCGTATCTGATTACGGGATCGTGTACCCATTTCGGAATTACACGGGAGGATTTTGCCTTTATCCGGCGGGCAGCCGAGGTGATTCCCGCGGAGACACTTCCACCGAATACGATGCACCTGCTACTGCCGGACTATTATGAAGGTCACACGTATTACAAGAGTGAAGCTGATTACCTCGATTTGTTGCGTTGCCTGGCAGCCAGCGATAATCCGCGTGTCAAGGCGCTTGCGCGTTATCACCTACTGCTCGCTAAGTTTGAAAAGGTACAGGGCAATAAAGAGGGGTTGCTGGCCTTACAAGCGGAACTCGATCAATTCTGGGCTGATCAGTTTCCCAACGCGAAAGAAAAGCCTCGTATTTCATGCAAGCTTGGCGGGAAAATCGCCAGCGCGTTGAATAGAATTGAGACTGCCAAACCCGCACAACCATTACAGGTAATCAGTGCGGTCGATTTCCAAAAGATTGCGTTCACGGGAGCACCGAACATCCATATGTCCGGCATATCGATCCTCGCATGTACAGGATTCGATGTCATTTGGTGGAAATATGCGGGCTATATCTGCCTGCACCGACAAGCGGGCGTGCTGACGTCGATACCATTTCCGGCCGGCGGCAAACCCGGCATATTGATGGATGTGGCATGGGATGAGCGACGGATCTGGGTGGCCACGCAATTCGCCGGCCTGTGGATTTACGATGCGGAAGGACGGTATCTGGGCGCGGTCGCTTCGGCGGATGGCCTACCGGCATATGATGCGGAGTTGCGATTATACCCGGTGGCTCCCGGGCGCGTGCTGGCCGTCGGCGTGTCGGACACAGAGAAGCATGCCTGGTGCGCGATGTTGAGTTGGGACGATGACACCCGGAAAGCGAACGTGAATGTCTTTCACGAAGCCACGGAAAGCCCCGCCGGCAATACCAATCCTGATCGTTATGCCCATAATGCCCTGTCAACTTTTTCGCAATGTTCCTTCTTTCGGTTGGATGGCATCGTTCCGGGCGATGGTTCGGTACTTGGCATCGTGCGCTGGTTAAACATGCCGGGGACAACATGGTACCTGGACCCACTGACCATTGATTTGACGTCATTACAGGTCGGGGTGTGGACATTTGTGACGGGCATGCAGCCGTTGACGAAATTCGAGCCGAAGCTCCTCACTGCGGCGGGGGGCGTATTGGGGCTGGATAACGATTATCGACCTTATCTGCGAGTGACAGTGGCGGTTCCCGGGAAAAATCCGGCCTATTATCCGGTTCCCATCTCAAATCCTGGAGACGGCAGTCAGCAGCACAATTTCTTTGAACAGCGCTTTCCCGATCGCATCACCCTCGACGATCCGATTCCGGCATCGCTGTCGCCGGCGCCTGATGGCTGGATTTATCTGGCATCGTCAAAGTGGTGGCGCATCGACCCAAAGACGTTGACGGCGCAGCGTTTGACCACACAACAGTTGCCTGCGAATTATCGCGGCATGACTATCGGTGTCTCCAGTCTGTTAGGCTTGGTGGCATGGAACGATGCCGGCTGTTACCGGGTGGTCATTGACGAAACGAAAATCCCGAAGACGGGCGATTGATCGCGGCACGGATGGCACGGCAGGACGGGTGATATTATCCTGCCGCCGCCCCCGTATACTTCTCGATCACCTGCAACAGCACATCCTTGTCGAAGGGTTTGGCGATGTGGTCGGTGGCGCCGACCTGGCGGCTGCGTTCCATGTCCAGGTAGGAATCGAGCGAGGAGAGCATGACCACCGGCACGTCGGAGTGCAGCTCGTGGCGGATGCGGTCGGCGACTTCGTAACCGTCCAGGTTGGGCAGCATGATGTCGAGCAGCACCAGGTCGGGCTGCTGCACCTCGAACTGTCGCAGTGCATCGAAGCCGTCGTTGGCCACGTTCACTTCGTAGTTGGCGCGGCGGAGTATGAGCTCGAGCAGTTTCGCCAGCTCGGCGTTGTCTTCCACGACCAGGATACGCTTCATATCTCTTTCCTCCCCCGTATGACCAGTGCCCTACGGTTGCGGCGCAGCCGCCCCGTATGACCAGTGCCCAATCTCTCGCCAACAGGCAAAGCTTTTATGTTTCGTTGCCACGCAGCCGCCCGTTCGGTACCGGCTTGACCATGCGCAGCTCCGAGCTGCCGTTTTCTCGATTGCAGATCTCGACGGTCGGGATCAGCAGATGCAGCAACGGGATGCCGCGGCCGCCGAAGGCGCTGGCCGACGGCAGCGCCTTCTGGTGCAGGTGCGATGCCAGCGACTGGTCGACCTCAAACCGGATCTCCAGTTGCCGGTCGCTCACCTCGCACACGCCACGGATACGGTAGCCCTGGGCGTGCTGCACCAGGTTGGTGAACGCCTCGGAAACGGCCAGCTCGATATCATCCAGATCCTGCGGTGTGAAGGGCAGCGTGCGCGCCTCGGAGATAATCAGATGTCGCACATCGCTGATGGACGTCGGCGTCGCCGGAAAGGAGAAGGCGATACGCCGCGGCGCCGGTTGTGCCTGCGTGTCGCTCATGAGGCGCCTTCTCCCATGCGTTTCAGCACCAGCGCGGTAATATCGTCCGTCGGCTCGCAGCCTTCCATCGTTTCCCGCAGCACCGCCTCCACGATCTCCTGCGCGGGCTGCTCGCGGTGAGCATTCAGGTGACCGCACAGATGGCGCGAGTTGATCGAGCGACGGTCGCCGCAACGCACGTTCACCAATCCGTCGGTATACAGCAGCATCACGTCGCCTTCTCGCAGGATGACGCGTTTGTCCTTCAAGGTAATCGTCGGAAAGATCCCCAGCACCGGGCCCTGGCTCGCCAGCGTGCTGATGCGTGACGGCTGGCCCGCCCGGCACACATAACAGGGGTCGTGTCCCGCACTTGTATATACCACCTGTCCGCTCTGCGGGTTGTAGCGCGCACAGAACAGCGTGACAAATAATTCCGACCCCATGTCCTGGTAGAACAACCGGTTGGCCAGTGTCAGCAGCTTGGCCGGCGAGTGATAGAGCGGGGCATTGGCTTTTAGCACGTATTTGACCATGCTCACCAGCAGCGCCGCGGAGATGCCTTTACCGGAGACATCGCCGATCATCAGGTAGAATTCGTCATCCACGCTGAAGATATCGTAAAAATCGCCGCCGATCTCGCTGGACGGGATCCACACGGCGCCGATGTCGCTGCGCGGGATGTCCAGCCGTTGGCGCGGCAGCAGGTTCTCCAACATCTCCCGCGCCAGGTTCAGGTCGCGGCGGCGCAGCTCGTCCGCCTGCTGCTGGATGATCATCTCCTTCTGCCGCAGGTACGCTTGCCCAATGCCCTCCGAGAACAGGTCCAGCAGCAGGTGCAGCCGCGCCATCGCCTCGATAAACTCCGCCGGATGCCAGTATTGCTCGTGCTGGTAGATGTCGTAGACGGTATCCCACAGAATCGGGCGAAACTGCTGCAGCGCGTGGAACATCTCCTGGAAAGACACGCCTGCCTGCGCGCTCTCCAGCCCGATCTCCTGCACGCTGGCGAGGATGGACGCGCTGGTCTCCTGGGTGGGGGATTGCAGCAGCGTCAGCAGGCTGGCCAGCAGGTGCGCGCCGCGCTTCGTCAGCAGCTCCTCCATCGGCGCGGTGGCGCCGGGCGCCTTGCGCACGCGCTCGACCCAGGCGGGAATCACCTGGTCCTGCTTCGCCTGCAGCCGCGTGCCCAGCTCCAGCAGCAGCGAGCGGCCCGGCAGCGACAGCGATCCTTCCAGGCTGAATTGTGTCCGCTCCATCTCCGTCTCGCGCACCTGCAGGTAGGTGGAGAGCAGCGGCACGCGCAGGTCGTCCAGCACCTGGTCGCGCGAACGTCCGAGGAAGAAGACGGTGTCGGGGGAGAGCCGCTTCATCGGGTAGTGCGTGGCCAGAAAATCCCAGGTGGCGTGCGCCATCAGGTCCAGCGCTTTCGTGAAGGAGTAGACGTGCAGTTCCCACTCGGCGGCCTGGCGTCCCCACTCTTCACCGAGCTCGTAGATCTCGCGCGCGTATTGCGGCTCCTCGCGCAGCCGCACCGCCCACAGGCAGATACTCCGCTCTGCCAGCTCGCGGATTTGCCGGCGTTGCGTATCGCTGAGCAGCGCGAACAGCAGGATCGACGATTCCCAGGCTCGCTCGGCGATCTGTACGATCTCTCCGGCATGGGCATCGAGAAATGCCGCCAGCGGAAGCAGCGCGGGGTCCCGCATACTGAATCCATCCGCTGCCGCGGATTGCATTGGCTCCGCTCTCCTCCCTATTATATGAATCGATCAGTTCTCGCAGCTGCGCGCAAATTCGTGTTCTGTTGCGGCGCAGCCGCCCCATCATTTGGTAATTCACTGTAGCATTTTTTGCCATGACACAGGCGCGTGAATCTCGCACAAGCAGGGAGGAAAGGGGGACATGGGATGGATGGTTGGAAGAATGGATGAGTGGTGAATGAATTCGCAGGGCACGGAGGCCTCTCCGTGCCCCGCTTACGCATTTGATCTCCGCCATCAAAACAACTGACCTGGCGTTTGGTGGTGGTTCTGTTTTTCGGTCATCGGGGCACGGAGAGGCCTCCGTGCCCTACGAAACCGTTACGGCCGGCAATGCTCTTCCTCCAGCATGTGCCCCATCTTTTCCTGTTTCGTGCGCAGGTAGCGCGCGTTGTGCGGGTTAGGCTCGGTGTGGATGGGAACCACCTCGACGATCTCCAGGTCGTAGCCTTCCAGGCCGACGATCTTGCGCGGATTGTTGGTGATCAGCCGCAGTTGCTTCAGCCCCAGGTCGGAGAGGATTTGCGCGCCCAGGCCGTAGTCGCGCAGGTCGGCGGGGAAACCGAGCATCTCGTTGGCCTCCACCGTGTCCGCGCCTTCGTCCTGCAGGGCATACGCGCGCAGCTTGTTGGCCAGCCCGATGCCACGGCCTTCCTGGTCAATGTAGAGCAGCACGCCCTGGCCTTCCTGCTGGATCATCTCCATTGCATGCTCCAACTGCTCGCCGCAGTCGCAGCGCAGGCTGTGAAAGACGTCGCCGGTCAGGCAGCTCGAGTGCACGCGCACCAGCGTGGGCTCCGGGCGCAGCTCGCCTACCGTCAGCGCGACATAGGGGCGGTCGTCGAGATCGGAGGTGTAGCAGATAGCGCGGAACTCGCCGAAGCGGGTGGGGAGCTGCGTCTCCACCACGCGGCGCACCAGTTTTTCAGTGCGGTGACGATACGCGATAATCTGCTTGACGGTGATGATGCGCAGGTCATGCACTTGGGCGAAGCGCAGCAATTCGGGCTGCCGGGCCATGGTGCCATCGTCATTGAGGATCTCGCAGATCACTCCCACCGGCGGCTGTCCGGCCAGCCGGCAGAGATCGACCGCCGCCTCGGTGTGGCCCGCGCGCTGCAGCACGCCGCCCTGGCGGGCCACCAGCGGGAACATGTGGCCGGGCCGCACCAGGTCGTGCGCCCCCACATTCGGATCGGCCAGCAGGCGTGCCGTGCGTGAACGGTCGGCGGCGGAGATGCCGGTGGTGACGCCGCTGCGCGCGTCTACGGAGACGGTGAACGCGGTGCAGTGCGCCTCCTGATTACTGGCAACCATCGGCGGCAGGCCCAGGGCATCCGCCCGCGCCCGCGTCATCGGCACGCAGATTAACCCGCGCGCCTCGCGGATCATCGTGTTCAACACATCGGGCGTGGCAAGATGCGCGGCGGCCACCAGGTCGCCTTCATTCTCGCGTCCCTCATCATCCACCACGATGACGCACTTCCCCGCGGCAAGGTCGGCCAGCGCGTCTTCCACGCGGGCAAATTGACTGGTTTCTACCTGATCGATGATCGCCATATTGCCTAAGGTTATACCTGAAAGCGCGGGAAACGTCCAGTGCCAGGCAGGAGGGTGGAGAGGGTGCGAGGCGCGAAAAGTATGGGATACTGACCTTAATACTGTTCACTTACACGGTGCCGGTGTGTCTACACGAGCCCTCTCCCCCCGGCCCCCTCTCCCAATTCTGGGCGAGGGGGAGTCCGTTTTTCGGTTGACGAATCATATGCAGATGAAACGCCGGTAGATAGGAATGCCTACGGCATGTAATCTTAACCCTCACCAAATAGCTCCCCCTCTCCCAGGATTGGGAGAGGGGGCCGGGAGGAGAGGGCCCGTGTAAGCACACCGGCACCGCGTATGTAAATAGTATTGCCCTATGTCCTCTTCGTCCCATTTCATAACAGGAACATTCTCGCCGAAGATGAATACAGCAGGTAACGTGGAGGTTCTCATGCACTTTTCCGGCCCCTTTTCTCTGGCGGACGCCACCGAGCGCGAGTGGCTGCTGGCTAACGGCCTGGGTGGATACGCTTCGGCGTCGCTCTGCGGGATGTCGACCCGGCGCTATCATGGTCTGCTGGTCGCTGCGCTGCATCCGCCGGGCGGGCGCACGCTGCTGGTCTCCAAGCTGGATGAAACCGTCTCCATTGCCGGGAAGGATTACCCGCTGGCGACCAATCAGTATCCCGGGCTGTACCACCCGGAAGGCTACCGCTGGCTGCGCACCTTCGACCTGGAGCCGGATGCCATCCGCATCACCTTTGCCGCCGGCGGCGCGGAGGTAGAAAAGTGCATCACGGTGGAGCAGGGGGAAAATACCACTCGCGTCTGCTACCGCAACGTCGGGCGGGAGACCTTCACGCTGGCGCTCACGCCGCTGGTCAATGCCCGCGATTTTCATGGCGAGACGCACGACGCGTTTGATATCCGTGTGGATCAGCAGCGCTGGCTGCGCGGCCCGGCACTGCACATCAGCCCGTGGTGGATGACGGAAGGCTACTGGATTTACGCGGACGGCGGCGCGTGGCAGGATGACCGGAGCTGGTATTACAACATGGTTTACGTGTGGGAAAGCCGGCGCGGCCTGCCTGACCTGGAGAATCATTTCGCGCCCGGCCGCCTTACCGTGACGCTGGCGCCCGAGGAAACCTGCACGGTGTCGCTCTCTGCAGTGCCGCCGCCGGCGTCGGAGGAGTGCCCTTCGGTGAGCGTCTCGCTGCCGACGCAGCAGGCGCTGTCGACCGATCCGCAGGAGATCGAGCTGCTGCGCCGGACCGCGGACAGTTTTCTGGTGCAGCGCTGGACCGTCGGCCTCGAGCAAACCGGCCGCGGACGCACCATCATCGCCGGCTACCACTGGTTCGGCGACTGGGGGCGGGACACCATGATCGCGCTGCCTGGGTTGTGTCTGCTCACCGGTAAGTATGACGACGCGGCGGACATCCTGCGCACCTTCGCCGCCGCCCGCCGGCGCGGCCTGCTGCCCAACCTGTTCCTGGATTCCGGCGCGGGGGAGGCCTACAATACGGTGGACGCCTCGCTGTGGTTCTTCGACGCGGTGGTCCGCTACTACAAAGCCACCGGCGATCGGGCACTGGTCAACGAACTGCGGCCGGCGCTGGAGGAGATCGTCCACTACTATCGCACCGGCACCGATTTCGGCATCCACATGACCGATGACGGCCTCATCATGGCGGGCGAACCCGGCTGGCAGCTCACCTGGATGGACGCCAAGGTCGGCGATTGGGTGGTGACGCCGCGCATGGGCAAGCCGGTGGAGATCAACGCGCTCTGGTATCATGGCCTGCGCGTGATGGAGGCATTCGCCGCCGAATTCGGCTGGGAAGGCGATTACGGCGCGCTGGCCGACCGCGTGCGCGCCAGTTTCGACGCCTTCTGGTACGCGGACGGTGAATATTTATACGATGTCCTGGATGACTCCCCGAATGCCCAACTGCGCCCCAACCAGATCTTCGCCGCTGGTCTGCCGCATTCCGCGTTGGACAACGAACGGGCGAAGCGCGTGCTGGAGGCGGTCACCCGCGACCTGCTGACCCCCTACGGCCTGCGCACGCTGTCGCCCACTGATCCCGACTACCGCGGCTACTACGGCGGCAACCAGTGGGAGCGCGACGGCGCCTACCATCAGGGCACCGTCTGGGCGTGGCTCATCGGCCCCTACGTCGACGCCTACTTGCGCGTGCACGAGCACAGCGAAGAGAGTAAAGCGCACTGCCGCGACCTGTTGCTGCCGCTGCTCCAACACGTGTGGGACGCCGGCCTCGGTTCCGTCTCCGAAATCTTCGACGGCGACCTTCCGCACCTTCCCAAAGGCACCATCAGTCAGGCATGGAGCGTGGCGGAGGTCCTTCGTGCCTGGGAAGCGTGCAAGTGATATCATGGGATTAATGGTCGTAGGGCACGGAGGCCTCTCCGTGCCCTACCCCGCGCATTTCTGCACGCCACCAAACCAATTGCCTGGGATTTGGTGGCGTGCAAAAATTCGGCGACCCGGGCACGGAGAGGCCTCCGTGCCCTACGGACCGATTTCACGAAAAGGATTTTCCACCCCTCATCCTGAATACTATTAACGACCATGTTCCGTCGCCTCCGCATCATCCTGGAAATGATCAAGTTCGAACACACGCTCTTCGCGCTGCCGTTTGCGTTGACGGCGGCGCTGGTGGCGGTGGGGGGGCTGCCGTCCTGGCGGCAATTAGCCTGGCTGCTGGTGGCAATGGTGGGGGCGCGCAGCAGCGCGATGACCTTCAATCGCATCGCCGATATTGAGTTTGACCGCCGTAACCCGCGCACAGCGAAACGGGCGCTGCCGGCGGGGCTGGTGACGACGGCGCAGGCGTGGCTCTTCACGCTGATCACCGCCGGGCTGCTCGTACTAGCGGCGTCTCAGCTCAACCCGCTGGCGCTCTACCTGTCGCCGGTGGCGCTGATGGTGGTGTGGGGATATTCCTTCACCAAACGTTTCACCCGGCTGTCCCACCTGGTGCTGGGGCTGGCGCTGGGCATCGCACCTTCCGCGGCGTGGATCGCACTGACAGGCGCATTGCCGCTGGCGCCGATGATCCTCTCGCTGGCCGTCATCTGCTGGACGGCGGGCTTCGATATCATCTACGCCTGCCAGGACGTGGAGTTCGACCGCCAGGTCGGCCTGCATTCCATTCCGTCGAAACTCGGCATCGGTCCCGCGCTAATCATCTCCTCGCTGCTGCACCTCCTCGCCTTCGGCCTGCTGATCGCCTTCGGCCTGCAGGCTGGCCTGAAATACGGCTACTTCGCCGCGCTGCTCCCCGTCGCCGTCCTGCTGGTCTACCAGCATTGGATCCTGCGTCCCAACGACTTGAGCCACCTCAACGCCGCCTTCTTCACCGCCAACGGGATGATCAGCATCCTGTTGCTGATCGGTGCGTGCGTGGATGTGTTCTGGGGTAAGGGAGTCTGATCGGTCGGACATGTCCGACATGTCCGACATGTCCGACATGTCTGATTGTCCGACAGAATTTGTCTTCTCTACTTTGGCCGTTTTCAGCGACTCATCCTATTATCAAGGCATGCCGGAAGAAGCAAAACAGGTCACACCGGAGGAAATCGACTGCGTCGCGAAGCTGCTGGCGCGGGCGTACCCGTATATCCGGCAGCATAAAATGGCCGAGGGCGTACTGACGGATGCGCCGCTGGACAGCCTGGTGCGCGCGGTGCTGAGCCAGAACACGACGGACGTGAACCGTGACCGCGCGTTCAATGCGTTGCGCCTGCGCTTTCCCGCCTGGGACCAGGTCGCCGATGCGCCGGCGGAGGAGGTGGCGGAGGCCATCCGTCAGACGAATTACGCCTTCACCAAGGCAGGGCGCATCCAGCAGATCCTGCGCGAGCTGCGCGATGAATACGGCGCCCCCACGCTGGATTTCCTGCGCAAGTGGCCCACCGACCGCATCCTCACCTATCTCACGCACTTCCCCGGCGTCGGCAGCAAAAGCGCCGCCATCGTCGCCCTCTTCGCCCTGGGACGGCCGGTAATGCCGGTGGACGTGCACGTGCATCGCGTCGCCGGACGTCTGGGCTGGATCGGCGAGAAAACCTCACCGGAACGCGCGCATACCCTCCTGCAGCGCCTCATCCCGGAGGACCTGATCTTCACCGTGCACGTCGGCATGTGGGAGCACGGCCACACCACCTGCCGTCCGGTGCCGAAGTGCCGGCAATGCGCGATCTATCGGTACTGCATCTATCTGGCTAAAACCGCGCCGATGCCGGCGGTTGATGAGGCCATCGCCATCACGGCCGGCAGAAAGGCCGCTTGACGAGCAACCGCATGTTTCGTATTATCGGAGTACGGATTTTTTATCCGCAGATTGAAATGATTGAAATGATATTCATCTCTTTCGGAATGATTTCTGAAGGAGTGGGAACTGAGTTGGATAACGGCCTAGCAATATACCGATTATCTGAATCAGTTTTCACTCCATCGGAGAACTGAACGAATAGTTCTATATCATTTTAATCATTTCAATCTGCGGATAAAAAAAAACTACTCTGGCGTAAGAAAGGTTGGTGAATGAGTAATCGTCCCGTTGAAGAAATGTTGGCAGACGCGCGCGAGGTGTACGGCGTGTTCGGCAAGGCGCAGCGCGCGCTGGAGATCGTCAACCGCGCGCTCGCGTTGGATGAAAAGAATGTCGAGGCGCTGAACCTGAAGGCCGCCATCCTGTATGAGCTCGACGAAGACGATGAAGCGGTGGCCTTCCACCTGCGCGCGCTGGAGATCGAGCCATGCTCGGTGGAAGCGCTGCACGGGTTGACGGCGCTTGCCAACGACCACCTGGATTTCGCGAAAGCGCTGGAACTGGCTGACCGCGGCGTCGACTGCATCCCGCGCGACCCCGGCGCCGAATTCAACGAGAACGAAGATTACCGTCAGCGCCTGGTCGCCGAGCTATTGAGCGAAAAGGCCTTCGCTCTTTGGTACACCGGCAAGCGCGCCGAAGCGAAGCAACTGCTCACCGAAGACGGCCCGGCCCAGTGTCCGCTGGAAGTAGAAACCTTCGAGGACCAGCTCGTCTGGCTGGAGGAGCACCCGGAGAAGCCGGAAGATTAGTTGATCGAATAAGGCGTAGGGCACGGAGGCCTCTCCGTGCCTGTCCTCGAATTTATACCCGCCACCGAATCACATGGGGTCTGGTGGCGGGTCTGCTTTTCAGCTTTACGATCGGTTACCGGCTACCCGTAACCTGTTCAACGCTCGCATCAGCGCGGCGCGTGCGCGGTCGACGTCGGTGCCTTCCTTGCCGGCAAGGCGCTCGCGGGCGCGCTCCAGCGCCTGACGGGCGCGCTCCACGTCGATCTGCTCCGCCAGCTCAGCGGTTTCCGCCAGGATGGTGACGTGATCGTTTACCACCTCGGCAAACCCGCCGGAGACGGCCAGCACCACCGGCTGCCCGGACGGCGGGGTGATGGTGATCATGCCGACCCCCAGCGAGGCGATCAACGGGGCGTGGCCGCTCAGTACGCCGAAGTAGCCGTCCGCCCCCGGGATGGTCACCGACACCGCCTGGCCGGTGTAGACCTTGTGGTCCACCGCCACCACCTCGATGTCAAAGGCATGCGCCATCACACTCTCCCTTTGCGGACGTTCTCAAGCACGTCGTCGATGCCGCCGACCATGGAGAAGGCCATCTCCGGAATGTCGTCGTGCTTGCCCTCGATGATCTCGCGGAAGCCGCGGATCGTCTCCGGGATGGTCACGTACTTGCCCGGCAGGTTGGTGTAGGCCTCCGCCACGAAGAACGGCTGCGAGAGGAAGCGCTCGATCTTGCGCGCGCGGTAGACAGCGAGCTTGTCTTCATCGGACAGCTCGTCGATGCCCAGGATGGCGATGATATCCTGCAGCTCCTTGTAGCGCTGCAGCACCGCCTGCACTTCGCGCGCCACGCGGTAATGCTCCTCGCCGATGACCACCGGGTCGAGAATGCGCGAGGTGGACGCCAGCGGGTCCACCGCCGGGTAGATGCCGCGCGAGGCGATCTGGCGGGAGAGCACCGTGGTGGCGTCCAGGTGCGTCATGGTGGTGGCCGGCGCCGGGTCGGTGATGTCGTCCGCCGGCACGTAAATGGCCTGCAGCGAAGTGATCGACCCGCGTGTCGTGGAGGTGATGCGCTCCTGCAGCATGCCCATCTCGGTGGAGAGGGTGGGCTGGTAGCCCACCGCGGAGGGCATGCGGCCCAGCAGCGCAGAGACTTCCGAGCCCGCCTGCACGAAGCGGAACATGTTGTCGATGAAGAGCAGTACGTCCTGGCCTTCCACGTCGCGGTAATATTCGGCCATGGTCAACGCCGTCAGCGCCACGCGCAGGCGCGCACCCGGCGGCTCGTTCATCTGCCCGAAGACCAGCGTGGTGCGGTCGATGACGCCGGACTCGTTCATGTCGCGGTAGAGGTCGTTCCCCTCGCGGGTGCGCTCGCCCACTCCGGCGAAGACGGAGGTGCCGCCATGCTCGGTGGCGATGTTGCGGATCAGCTCCTGCAGCAGCACCGTCTTCCCCACGCCCGCGCCGCCGAACAGGCCGACCTTGCCGCCCTTCGGGTACGGCGCCAGCAGGTCCACCACCTTAAAGCCGGTCTCGAAGATCTCCGTCACCACCTCCTGCTCCTCGAAGGGCGGCGGGGTGCGGTGGATGGGCCAGCGGTCCTTCACTTCGACCGGACCTTTATTGTCGATGGCATCGCCGAGCACGTTCATCAGCCGCCCCTTGCAGCCTTCACCGACCGGCACCGTGATGGGCGCACCGGTGGAGGTGACCGTCATCCCGCGGCGCAGGCCTTCCGTCGGCGACATCGCCACGCAGCGCACGGTCTCATTGCCCAGGTGCTGGGCCACCTCGATGATCAGCGTGCGGTCGCGCACGTCGTCCCGCACCTCCAGGGCGTCGTAAATCTCCGGCAGCACGCCTGATTCGAAGCGGACATCGACAACCGGCCCGATGATCTTGATGATTTCGCCGGCTTTGCCGGCGGTAGATGGCGTTTCCATTGAGAATGACATAATAGTCTCATTTCAGCCGGAGCGCAGGCAGCTTGCCTGCGCGTCTCTTGATACGTGCGGGCGGGACGCCCGCGCTCCGGCAGGATTTACATATTCAAAAATCCCAGCGCCTTCTGCACGTTGCGCAGGGTCGGCTCCGCGCGCTCGCGGGCCTGATCGGCGCCGCGGCGCAGCAACTGCAACAGGAACTCCTTGTCGTCCATCAGTTGGTGATAGCGCTGCTGGAAGGGGCGCAGGAACTCGATCATCACTTCGGTGAGATCGTTCTTCAGATCCGCGTTGCCTTTGTCGGCATAACGCTCCGCCACCGTCAGCGGCGACTCGTCGGTGAGCGCGCCGAAGATCGACAACAGGTTCGCCACCCCCGGCCGGTTCTCCGGATCGTAGGTGATGCCGCGAATGGAGTCCATCACCGCCCGCTTGATCTTCTTGCGGATGATGTCCTCGCTGTCCAGCATCGCGATGTAGTTCATCTCGTTGGGATCCGACTTGGACATCTTGTTCGTCGGATCCTGCAGGCTCATCACGCGCGCGCCGACCTGCGGGATATAGGGCTCCGGCACGGTGAACAGCGTGCCATAGGCATTGTTCATGCGCATGGCGATGTCGCGCGTCAACTCCAGGTGCTGCTTCTGATCCGCGCCCACCGGCACCAGCTTCGTCTGGTACAGCAGGATGTCCGTCGCCATCAGCACCGGGTAATCGAAAAGGCCGACGCCGATGTTCGCATCCGTCTTGTCGCTGGTCTTCGCCTTGAACTGCGTCATGCGTGACAGCTCGCCCATGTAGGTATGGCAGTTCAGCAGCCAGGTCAGCTCGGAGTGCGCGGGCACCGTCGACTGCAGGAAGATGATCGATGCTTCCGGATCGATGCCGGCGGCGATATACTGCGCCGGGAAGGATAGGCAACGGTGGCGCAAATCCTCCGGATCCTGCCGCACGGTGATGGCGTGCAGGTCGACCACGCAGAACAGGCAATCGTATTCGTGCTGCAGCCGAACCCAGTTCCGCAACGCGCCCAGGTACCCCCCGATCGTCAGGTTGCCCGAAGGCTGAATGCCGCTGAATAGAACTGGTTTGGATGCGTCAGTCATTAGAAAGATTACCTCATAGCTTCGGAAGCGCCCACGATATCGCCCAACTCGCGGGTGATGGCCGCCTGGCGCGACTTATTATAATCCATCGTCAACGTGTCGATAAGCTCTTCCGCATTTTCCGACGCCAGCGACATCGCCGCCACGCGCGCGGCCTGCTCGGCGGCGTTGGCGGAGAGCACGGCGGTGAACAGCAGCGTGCGCAGGTAGCGCGGCAGCAGTTGCTCCAGAATCGCCGCCGGGTTCGGCTCGAAAATGAAGTCGCTTTGCCCTTCCTGTTCGCCCGGCGGTTGGATGGGCAGCAGCTGCTCGGTGATGACCCCTTTGCCGTGCCGGTGGTAAACCAGGTAGACACGGTCCCATGCGCCTTGCACATATAGCTCGCCGATGCGATCGGCCAACGCGGCGATGGCACGGTATTCCGGCTCGCCGACCGGCCACAGCGACCCCTCGAAGGTGAAGCCCAGCCGGCGGTACGCGTCATTGATGCGCCGGCCGATGGGCACCACGCCCACCTCGCCTGCCGCACGCGCCTGCACGATGGCCTCGCGGACGATGTTGGCGTTGTAGCTGCCCGCCAGCCCCTTGTCGGCGCTGATGGCCACCACGCCGGTCCGCTTCACGTCACGCACCTCAAGCAGGGGGTGAGTCAAGGCCGCGCCGCCGAGTTGGTTGACCACCCGCTGCAAGGCGTCGGCGTATGGCTGCGCCTGGCGATACCGTTCCTCCGCCTTGCGCAGCTTGACGCTGGATACCGTCTTCATCGCCTTGCAGATCTGCTCGATGTTATTAACGGTGCGTATTTTTCGCTTGATGTCACGCGTCGACAGCATGTCATACCTTTACGTTCGCATTGATTCTGAAAGCGGTGGAAGGATGATTCTCAGTCTGGAAGGGTGCGAGAGCCCCGCTCGAGTTTAGGAGAGCCTGCCTGTCGACGGCGGGGCTCTCGCACCCTTCCAGACCATGAAAGTGTCTTTCACACCTGGCTTATTATGCCTTGAATTCCTGCTTGAACTCCGTGGTCGCTGCCTTCAACTGTTCGGTCAGCTCGTCATCGATCTGTTTCTTCGTGATGACCGCTTCCGCAATCTCCGGGTGGCGGCGGTGGATGAAGTCGAGGAATTCGTTCTCGAACTTCCGGATGGCCGGCACCGGCAGATCGTCCAGGTAGCCGTTGGTACCCGTCCAGATGAGAATCACCTGGTCCTCCACCGACATGGGCTTGTACTGCGGCTGCTTCAGCAGCTCCACCATGCGCTCGCCGCGGTTCAACGAGGCTTTGGTGGAGGCGTCCAGCTCGGAGGCGAACTGCGCGAAGGCCTGCAGCTCGTTGTAATACGCCAGGTCGAGGCGGATGCGCCCGCCCACCTGCTTCATCGCCTTGATCTGCGCGTTGCCGCCCACGCGGGACACGGAGATACCCACGTTCACCGCCGGGCGCACGCCGGCGAAGAACAGGTCGGACTCCAGGTAAATCTGCCCGTCGGTGATGGAGATCACGTTGGTCGGGATGTAGGCCGACACGTCGCCCAGTTGCGTCTCGATGATCGGTAGCGCGGTCAGCGAGCCGGCGCCTAGCTCATCGGACAGCTTCGCCGCGCGCTCCAGCAGGAACGCATGCAGGTAGAAGATGTCGCCGGGATAGGCTTCACGGCCGGGCGGGCGGCGCAGCAGCAGCGAAAGCTGCCGGTAGGCCACCGCGTGCTTGGACAGGTCATCGTAGACCACCAGCGCGTGCCGTCCACTGTCGCGGAAATACTCGCCCATCGCGCAGCCGGCATACGGCGCCAGGTACTGCTCGGAAGCGGGGTCGGCGGCGGTGGCCATCACCACGGTGGTATAGTCCATCGCGCCGTATTTCTCGAAGATGTTCACCACCTGGGCGACGGTGGACTGCTTCTGGCCGATGGCGACGTAGATGCAGAAGACGTCCTTGCCCTTCTGGTTGAGGATGGTGTCGACGCAGATGGCGGTCTTCCCCGTCTGGCGGTCGCCGATCACCAGCTCGCGCTGGCCGCGGCCGATGGGGATCATCGAGTCGATGGCCTTCAACCCGGTCTGCAGGGGCTCCTTCACCGGCTGGCGCTCGATGACGCCGGGTGCGCGGGATTCGGTGGGGCGGTTATGCTCTGTGGTGATGGGGCCTTTGCCGTCGATCGGCGCGCCCAGCGCGTTCACCACGCGGCCCACCAGCGCCTCGCCGACCGGCACCTGCGTGATGCGGCCGGTGGTATGCACGGTGTCGCCCTCTTTGATCTCGCGATCCGAGCCGAGCAGAATGCAGCCGACGTTATCCTCTTCCAGGTTGAGCGCAATGCCCATCACGCCGCCGGGGAATTCGATCAGCTCGCCGGCCAGCGCGTCAGATAACCCGTACACGCGGGCGATGCCGTCGCCGACCTGGATCACCTGCCCGACGCCGCGCGTTTGCAGCTCGCCGCCGTATTGCTGGATCTCCTGACGGATGATCGAAGTGACTTCTTCTGGTCTGATGTTCATATTCATTCCTCTTCCGAGGTCATGGTTATCGTTAATAACCCGATTTGTCGGATCGGTCCGACTTGGCCTGATATGTCTGACATGTCGGACATGTCCGACTCGTCCGACTGTCGGACTACGCGTTCTTCATCGCTTCCTTTAACGCCCCCAGCGTGCTCAGCGCGCTGGCGTCGATCACCCGGTCGCCCATCTGCACGATCATGCCGGCGATGATCTCCGGGTCGACCTGCGGGTGCAGCTGCACCGTGGAACCCAGGCGTTGCGCCAGCGTTTCCGCCAGCACGTGCTGCTGCCCGTCCGACAGCGGCACCGCGGTGGTGACGGTGACCGGCACCACCTGCCGCGCGGCGTTCCACAGCTCGCGGAAGATGTCGTGGATCGTCGCGATATCCGGCTCGTGACTGCGCTGGATGAGCAGCGAGAGCAGGCCGATGATCTCCGGCGCGACTTTGCTCCCGAAGGCGTCGCGCAGGATCTCCTGCTTGCGCGGCAGGGTGACCTCCGGGTGGGTCAGCACCGTGTGCAGCTCCGGCGTGGCGGCGAACACCGCCGCCAGCGCGCCTAACTGCGTCTCCCACTCCTCTGTCTTTCCCTGTTGCTGTGCGAGATCGAACAGGGCTTCCGCGTATCGACTCGCAATGCGTCGTTCCAACATAAATAATCCCTTTGGCGAGTGACCAGTGATGAGTAATAAGTGATAAGTGGTCTTAGCTACTCATGCACTTATTACTTATCACTTATGACTCATCCCGCTTGTGACTGCCCCAGCTCGCGAATCACCTGGTCGATCACCGCCGACTGGATGGTGGGCGTCATCTGCCCGCGCAGTGCCTTGGCGGCGGCCATCACAGCCAGGTCGGAGAGCTCGCCGCGCAGGTCGCGGCGCAGTTGATCGCGATCGCGCTCCAACTGCGTCTCGTGGCGCTGATACAGCGCGCGGACTTCTTCCTGCGTCTGCTGCAGCGTCTTCTGGCGGGCCGCCTCCGCGTCCTTCATCGCTTGCTCGAATTTCTCGCGAGCTTCGTCGGCGATTCGCGTCAGGTGGTCCTCATATTCTTTGCGCAGCGACTCCGCCTTGACCTGCTGGGCTTCCGCGTTCGTCAACTGGTTCACAATCTTCTCTTCGCGCTGCTGCATGATCTGCCCGACCGGGCCGAACAGGAACTTCTTCACAATCGCGAACAGAATCAGGAACCCGATGGCTTGCGCCAGCGCTACCTGCCACTCGATGCCGAACTGTAACAAAAACTCTTCAATTGCATGCATGGTATACCCTTACTCCTTCACACACGGTGGTGAAGCGTGCTGCAGGCAATTACTACCCACCAATGGCTTTGATGACGTCCGCGGTCTTCGGCAGGAAGGGGATGAGCTGGAATGCCAGCACCAGCGCGTAAATCGTCAGCGACTCGATCAACGCCAGGCCGAGAATCATCAGCACCAGGATGCGACCCTGCGCTTCGGGTTGGCGGGCAACACCTTCGAGGGCGGCGCGCACGGCGTTCCCCTGGCCCAGTCCACAGCCAAAAGCGGCGAGTGCGGTGCCGAAACCGATGGCGATAGCAAGCGCGGCAAAGTAAATCATGTTTTGTCCTCCGTAACACGCATGGCGTGTTAAATATGGTCCGCACGATGGCGGGTTATCGTAATCAGTGATAAGTAATCAGTGATAAGAGAATGATAGGTACTGCTACCTTTCACTACTCTCTTCACCGACCTTCCCCTTACTACGTACTACTTACTCATCACTACTCACTCTCAATGCGCGGGGGCTTCTTCACCCTCCGCATGCTCCTCATGTTTCTCGGTAGCCAGTGAGATATACACGGTCACCAGCAGCGTAAAGACCAGCGCTTGCAGCACGCTGGTGATCACCTGCAGCGGTAACATCAACACGGCGACCAGCGGCGAGAATTGCGTGGCCAGCGCTTTGACGACCTGTTCTTCACCGAAAATGTTGCCATACAGGCGGAACGATAGTGAGATGGGCCGGATCAGCTCGGAGATCAACTCCAACGGCAGAATTACCAGCGAAATCAGCAGCGACGCCAGAAAGGCCACGATCTTCATACCGCGCTGTGGCGACACCGGTCCGAGGAAGTGTCCCAGGTAGCCGATGCCTTTTGCGCGGAATCCGAACACCTGCACGGCGATGAACGCCGTCACGCCCAACCCCACGGTGATGGAGATGGCGGAGGTGCCGGCGGTGAACGGCGGGATCAATCCGGTCAGGTTGACGAGAAGAATATACAGGAAGAAAGTCGAGACGAACGGAGCATACTGGCGGCCGCGCGGGCCCATCACCATCTCCGGAATCGCATTCAGCGACTCGACCAGGAATTCCATCACGTTCTGGATGCCCCGCGGGACGAGTTTCAGCCGGCGCGTGCCGAGTACCGCCAACAGCATGATGATGAGAAAGGCCAGCACGGGCGAGGCGAGGATCTGCCAGAAATGCTCCGTGGGTTTTCCATGATGAAAGAATTCCACCGGTTCGGCGGTAGCCGTTTCGGTGGTCGTCTCCCCTGATGTGCTCGCTTGTGCGATGAGAATCGGCGAGGTATGGAGCTGCGCCAGCCAATAATTCATATCATTACGCCTTTATTTTTGACCAACCACCAGTATAAGGTGGTCAGGATGATTGCGCCCGGCAACACCGAGATGCCGAAGACAAAACCTACCGGATCGACCTTCACCACCGCGAGCAATATCGCCATGCCGGTCCACAGCAGCAGCTGCGATCCCAGCAGCCAGGCCATCACCTGGGCATACCGGCGTGAACGGAGGAAGATCCGTCCGGCCTGCAGCGTTGCCGCATAAAACAGGATCGCGAGCAGCACGCCGGAGAGCAATCCGAAGAACAGCCCACGCGGTAAAAAGGCTCCGGCTACCAGGGTCGCTGCGCCCAGCAATACCATGACGCGGAGTATGGTGACCAGAAAGCCGGGATCTGTGACATCCCAGCGTGAAGGTTGTCCCACGTTATCCCTTCTCTCGTATCACCCATTTCCGCGGCCGCTGCCGCTTTCCTGCCGTCATTCGTCTTCGGGTTTTTCCGGTTCGTCCCACGCCTCCGGCGGCGTAGCCGTAGTTATCTTCGGCTGGTTGGCCAGAAAACGTGAGGCTAACAGGAATAAATCCAAAAAACCGGCAATAAAACCGATGAGCAGGCCGACCAGCGCCCAACGCGGGCTGGTTCCGAAGTGGCGGTCGAGAGCGGCGCCGATGGCGTAGCCGGCCACCACCAGGGCAACCAGCACGAATCCGGCGACGATCAGCGCGACGCCTGAAAAATCGTATCGACGGAACCGCTGCGCCATATCGCCTGAATTCCCGGCATACCGAGTGATGAAACCGCGCAGTAGCATAACAGGGGCTTCCGGCACTGTCAAGGTTGACATTCTCCTGTCTGTGAAGGGCCAAAACCGTATTGTCATGCGCAAAGATGCCATGAATAGACGATAACCCCTATATCTTATCAGATAAGTAAATAAATATTCAATAGCACTGACTCTGTTATTTGCCGGAAGCATGCTGTTGCCGGACAGCGGCGGGACTGCTACACTACTACTCCACCAGGTCTGTTGGTGGTGTGAGCAAAGGAAGGAGGGAAGATTGGAAGATTGAATGCGGTTGACTGTCTTCCATTCTTCCAATCTTCCCTCCTTCCCGTTCGCACTCCATAAGCACACTGAATGAAGTAGTATATACTACGGATGATAGACATGGACATCGCCTACATTGCCATCGGAGATATCCACGGATTGGCGAAGACGCTGGAGCGGCTGCTGGCGCGGCTGCCGAAGACGGGCCAGCTGGTCTTCCTGGGGGATTACATCGACCGCGGCCCAGCGTCCAAAGACGTGGTCAGTCGCCTGCTCGCGCTGGAAGGCGAGCGCGAGTGCGTCTTCCTGCGCGGCAACCACGAGGCGATGGCGCTGGCGGCCATCGCCGGCAACGTGGAGGCGCAAATCTCCTGGCAGTATAACGGCGGGTTGCCAACCCTCAACAGCTACGACTACGACATCCCGGAGGACCACCTGGATTTTCTGCAGCGCACCCGGCCCTACTTCTGCACGGACCAGTATATCTTCGTGCACGGCGGCCTGGAGCCCGGCAAAGAGCCGGAAGAGATGGAAACCTCGGCGCTGTGGTGGATGCGCGAGCCCTTTTTAAGCTCGACTTACCAATGGGACCGGCTGGTGATCCACGGACATACCCCCACCGGCGCCGGGCGCCCGGAGATTTATCACAACCGCATCAACATCGACACCGGCGCCGTTTATGGCGGCAAGCTGACCGCCCTCGTGCTGCCGCAGCGAAAGTTCATCGCCGAAAAGGCGCGTGATCGATGATGGGATTGATGAGACCTGTGGGACGATAGGACTTATAAGTCTTATCGGTCATAAGTCCGATAAGCCCCATAAGTCCTATCCTTCCCCGTATCAGCCCCTCCCGCCGCTTCAGGCGATCGGCAGCCGCTGCAGCGCCGCCAGGCTGGACAGCGCAATCGCCTGGCCATTCGCCATGGCGGTTTGCAACGGGCCGGGCGGCAGCCCGTTGATGGCAAGGGCGTAGGTGTTGATGAACTGCGTGTTCTCCACCTGGAAATGCGCCAGGATCTGCGCTCGCGTGGCCAGCACCGGCACCGGCGGCAGCGTGCTGATGCGGGTGCGATCTGGCACCGAGATCCGCGAGCCGCTGCTGAAATTCGTGGCCATGGTCTGCAGGTTGGCCAACTGCTGTTGATGCGCGGGGATCATGCCCGCCAGCATGTTGGCGGTTGTCGGGTCGCCCTGCGCCGTCAACTGCCCCGCCTGGGTCTGCAGGTCATTGATCGCCGCCTGCTCCAGCGCCTGGGACGCCAGCAGACTGGCGTAAATCGCCTCCTGCGTGCCCAGCGTGGCGCCGCGCGCCACTACCAGCGAGTTGTAATGCCGCCAGGCGCCGCTCCTGCCCGTCGTCGCCAGGTAATCGTACTGCTGATTGCTCGTGCGCCTGGCCAGGCTGGCATAACTGTCCATAGCCTTCACGTGCGCCTTCATATCATGATCGATAATCTGCGCGCGCGTCCCCAGGAAGGGCGTGCCTTTCGCCACTACGCTGCTCGGGTTGCGACCCTGCTGTTGAATAGCAGCGGACAACTGGGTGATCATCATCTGGTGGTCCGGAATGTAACTGGCCACCACGGCGGCCCCCAACGGATCGCCTTGCTGCTGCAGGTAATTGGCCTGCGCGGTAAGCGTGGCCACTTCGTTGACCTCCGATTGGAGATACGGTGTCAACGAGATCGTCACAGCCCAAGCCTGTGTCGCCACTGCCAGTAACGCAACGACGACCAGGGCTATCCCAAATCTGCCCATCACATCCTCCTTTGTATTCGTAAACCGCAATTGCTCGCCAACAGGCGAAGATTCCGTGTTTGATTGCGGCGCAGCCGCCCCGTAAGAGATCGATGTCGAAGCTCTGACATCAAGGATAGCCGCAAAAAATCTCGGCAGGTGTGCAGGTGCACGACGTTGTGACGGCTGTGTGCGATAGTTGCCGAACAACATGAATGGTATGGGGTGAAAAGGCGAGGTGCAATTCGATATCAGGTCAGGGGTGGAAGGCTCATTCACGGTCTGGAAGGGTGCGGGAGCCCCGCTCACTGATAGGCTAGCGGTGGGAGTGCGATTCTCAGTCTGGAAGGAGGCGAGAGCCCCGCCGATGATAACTAAGCTTACCTGAGCACGAGCGGGGCTCTCGCACCCTTCCAGACTGAGAATCATCATCCCACCGTTGATCTGGAATCGATGGGAAATCACCACGCCGGCCGGCCAGATTGGCCGACCGGCGAGTGTTGAACAACCTCGGGTGCGTGCTAGTCGCGCATCCAGGGCATCATGGCGCGCAGCTTGGCGCCCACTTCTTCGATGGGATGCTCGTTGCGCAGGCGGCGCATGGCGAGGAAGTGCGGGCGGCCGGCCTGGTTCTCCAGGATCCAGTTGCTGGCGAAGGTGCCGTCCTGAATGTCCTTCAGGATCTGCTTCATCGCCTCGCGGGATTCCTTGGTGATGATCTTCGGGCCGGTGATGTAGTCGCCGTACTCGGCGGTGTCGCTGACCACGTAGTCCATCATGGCGATGCCCTTGGCATACATGATGTCGACGATCAGCTTCAGCTCATGCATGCACTCGAAGTAGGCCATCTCCGGCTGGTAGCCGGCCTGCGTCAGCGTCTCGAAGCCGGCGATGACCAACTCGGTCACGCCGCCGCAGAGCACGACCTGCTCGCCGAAGAGGTCGGTTTCCGTCTCTTCCGCAAAGGTGGTCTCGATGACGCCCGCGCGGGTGCCGCCGATGCCCTTGGCATAGGCCAGCGCCAGGTCTTTCGCCTTCTTCGTGTAGTCCTGGTAGACGGCGATCAGGCAGGGGACGCCGCGGCCGCACTCGTATTCGCTGCGGACCAGCGTGCCCGGGCTCTTCGGGGCAATCATAATGACATCGACGTTTGCCGGCGGAACGATCTGGTTGTAATGGATGTTGAAGCCGTGCGAGAAGATCAGCGCCTTGCCTTCGGTGAGCTCGGGCTTGATGAGCTCGAACACCTTCGGCTGTACGTGATCCTGCACCAGCATCTGAATGAGCATGCCTTCGCGGGCTGCCTCGATCGCATCGACCGGGGTGAAGCCGTCTTCCACGGCCTTCTGATAGTTCACCGTACCCGGCAGCTCGGAAACAATCACTTCCACGCCGCTGTCGCGCAGGTTGAGCGACTGGCAACGGCCTTGCGCACCGTAGCCGATAATGGCGACCTTCGTCCCTTCCAACAGATTCAGGTCGGCGTCGTTGTCATAGTATACCTTCGTCATCGTACTTTCCTCCAGGGAGATTTACAGCAGAAGCAATTCGGACAAGGAGAGCGAATCTCCTGCAATCCTCTGAAAAGTATCAGAAAGTCCGGTTTCTGTCAAAAACGGCGATAAGCGGGAGGGGCAGCCTGGGGAAAGACATAAGACCGATCCGTAGGGCAGGGAGGCCTCTCCGTGCCCGGCCCGCGCATTTCTACCTGCCACCGAATTCCCGATCCGGAATTTGGTAGTAAAGATGAGATTCGGTAAGCTCGGGCGCGGAGTGGCCTCCGTGCCCGACGGACCGATAGAATCCATTAGAATCCCAGCAACCGTTGCAGCTTGATGACGAGCAGTTGCAGGAACGATTGCACGTCATGCGAGAGCAGGGCAATGAGGGCGATGGCGGCGATGCCGGCCAGGATCATGATGGAGAAGTGCACCAGCGGATACGGGACGCGGTACAGCCGGTTGACGCCCTTGGCATCGACCAGCCGCGAGCCGACGCGCAGGCGGACCAGGAAGGTGCTCGACATGCCGCTGCGGTTCTTGTCCAGGAAGTCGATGAGGTTGAAATGCGAGCCGACGGCGATCAGCAGTTCGGCGCCTTTTTCATACACCGCCAGCATGATGACGTCTTCGCTGGTGCCGCGGCCGGGGAGGACCTGGCAATCCACCTTCAGTCCGTCCAGCCGCTCCTTGCCCGGGCAGCGGCCGTTGGAATAGGCGTGCACGATGAGTTGGGCGCCGCAGCGCAGCGCACTGTCGCTGACGCTGTCCATATCGCCGAAGATGATGTCCGGCGTGAAGCCTTGCTCGATGAGCAGGTCGGCGCCACCGTCAACGCCGATCAGCACCGGCTTGCGGTCGCGGATGTAGCCGCGAATGGCGGCCAGATCCTGGCGGGCGCCCTCGCCGCGCACCACCACCAGCACGTGCCGGTCGCGCATGTCGATGTTGAAATTCGGCAGATCGGCCGCCTCGAAGAGCAGACCGGATTCCTGCTCGACGTAGGACAGCGTGTTGCTGACGAAGCGGTGCAGCTCCACGTCCAGATTGCGCCGCGCCGCCGCGGTCTCTTCGGCCAGCCGCTCGGGGGTCATCACCCGCCCGGTGGCCAGGCATTCGTCGCCACGGAAGATGCCGCCGTCGCGGATCGTCAGCGTCTCGCCCTCCGCCACCATGGAGACCAGGTCGGCGCCGACGTCGTCAATGAGCAAGATGCCCGCCTGCTTCAGCACTTCCGGCCCGCGGTTCGGGTAGCGCCCGCTGATGGAGGGGGCGACATTGATCACCGCGCGCGCCTTGCATGCCACCAGCGCTTCCCCCGCCGGCCCGTCCAGGTCGATGTGGTCGATCACCGCAATCTCGCCCGGCCGCAGCCGGCGCGTGAGATTTTTCGTGCGGCGGTCGCTGCGCGCGGGCGCGTGCACCCCCTGGCCGGACTGTTTGCCGGTCAGCAGATTTGCCATGGGAAGGCCGGGTTTTACCTGTGGAAAGCGCATGCGCCACTCCTGGGCGGTTTTTTCTCCGCAGATTGAAATGATTGAAATGAATAATGCACTATCTCGTTCAGTCTACACATAGAGTGAAAGAAAAGCGGAAAGATGGCAGGCCTTCTGTGCCAGGCCGTTATTCTTTCTTCGTGCCCACTCCATAAGTAAACCTTTCACACCAGTTTCAATAGTCTTTTTAATCATTTTAATCTGCGGAGAGAGAAAGAACACTACTTTCTTCATGATAACAGAGACACGCAAAGAATGCGAGTGTCTCTGTCCGGGGGAAAGCGGTCAGCCGGAACCGCGACAGGAGGTACCACGCGGGATACCCACGGCAACGCTGGCGATAAACCGAAACGGAAGCGTCACCCAAATTTTATACCACTTTTTTTTCGACGCAGGACTTCTCCGCGGCAGGGCCGAAAGGATAATCAACCAATACGGGAGGATAGTATGCGTCTGGAGAGTGAAGTCAATGCCCGCGCCGGGTTGTTGGGCAATCCGTCCGACGGGTATTTCGGTAAAACCATTTCCTGCCTGGTCGGGAATTTCAGAGCGAAAGTGACGCTGGAAGAGAGCGACTATCTGCGCCTGCAGCTTCACCCGCAGTTCGATCCCATCGAGTTTCGCAACATCACCGAGCTGGCGTCGATCTACGGGGATCAGGGTTATTACGGCGGCCTGCGCCTGGTGCAGGCGACGTGCAAGAAGTTCTTCGAAGTCTGCGCCGCGCGGGGCGTCACCCCGTCCGGGCCGAACTTCACCCTCAGTTACGACACCAACATCCCGCGCCAGGTGGGGTTGGCCGGATCGAGTGCGATCATCATCGCCACCTACCGCGCGCTGCTGAGCTGGTACAAAGTCTACTCCGCCTTCCCACAGGAGGAGTTCCCCGGCATCGCGCTGGCCACCGAGCAGGAAGAGCTGGGCATCACCGCCGGCATGCAGGACCGGGTGATCCAGACCTACGGTGGGGCGATGTATATGGACTTCGACAAGGCGCTGATGACCGGACGCGGGTATGGGCACTACGAGCGGATCGACCGCAGCCTGCTGCCGCCGTTCTACCTGGCCTACGTGCTGGACCCCAGCGACTCGGGAGTGATCCACAGCGACGTGCGCCGGCGCTGGAACGAAGGCGAGCCGGAAGTGCGCGCGGCGATGGAGACCTTCGCGAGTTTCGCCGCCGACGGCCGGACGGCGCTGCTGGCGCGCGATTATGGCAAGATCAGCGAGTTGATGAACCTGGCCTTCGCCTTGCGTCGGAAGATCTTCGGCGATGCGGTGATCGGGCCGGACAACCTGCGCATGGTGGAGATCGCCAACAGCCACGGCTTCCCGGGCACCACCTGCGGCTCCGGCGGGGCCATCATCGGCGTGTTGGGCGACGAGCCGCAAAACGCCGCATTGGCGGACAGCCTGGAAGCCGAAGGCTACCGTTTCCTGCGCGTCGCCGTCGGGCCGGAGTACCCATGGGGCGGCGAGTGATCAGTGATCAGTCATAAGTGGGTAGTAAGTAGTCAGTAGTGAATAGTGTTGTTACGGGTTGCCGTGTTATAGTAGATCGTGATGATGTCCGGTTCGGTGGTTGAGTCGGCGGGTGAGCGTATCGGATCTTTCAGTCGTTCCCGTGCCGTATCGACACCACCCGGACAAAGGCATCTTATCACTTATTACGAATCACGACCGACTACTTACTCATCCTGAGGGGAGTGAACTCATGGCGGTTGCCGCGGATATTATGACTCGCGATGTCGTCACCGTGTTGCCGGACACACCGGTGGAGACGGTGGCGGAGATGCTGGCCAATCAGCGCTTCGGCTCGCTGCCGGTCGTCGAAACGGACGGGCGCGTGGCGGGCATCGTGACCGAGGAGGACCTGGTCACGCGCGCCGCCAGCGTGCACTTGCCCCGCCACGTCACCTTTCTGGGCAGCATCATCTACCTGGAAAACCCCCAGCACTTCACCGCGGAGGCGGAGAAGATCCTGGCGGTCACCGCGCAGGAGATCATGGATACCGACATCCCCTTCGTGCATCCGGACACACCGGTGGAGGAAGTGGCCACGCGCCTGCTGGATGAAGACCTGCGCCGCGTGCTCGTACTCGACGACGACAAGCGGCTGCAGGGCATCATCACCCGCGCCGACATCGTGCGCATGCAGACCGGCCGGCTGCCGGAACACCACGCCAGATAGCAGCATTCATGCCCGAACCCCGTCCCGCTGACGAGTTGGAGATCACGAAGCCGGCGCAAAAGGCGATGCCGGTGTGGGCGCCGAACCCCGGCGTGCCGATTATCGCGCGCATCCTGGCGTATACCTTCGGCGGTTTGATGCTGCTCACCCTGTTCACCACCTGTTTCACACCCCGCGCGGACGATGTGCCGCCCATTCCGCAGACTGAGCAGGACTGGACGGCTTTGAAGACGCAGAATGGCTGCGTGCTCTACTACCCGCATGATTGGAGCATCGACCAGAAGTCGGTTGAGAACCAATTACAGGTCAATTGCTCGTTGATCCCGGGCAGCCCGGTTCGGGTGGAGATCCTGCTGCAAGAATCGTCGGATAACGAGAGTTATCTGGCGGTCGAACAGATTCGCAGCCAGCTGGAAAAGGTGCTTCCCAAGGAATTCCAGAATTTTGCTCTCTCCGACGAAGCGCTGACCATGATCTCCTCCAATGGCCAGGCTTTCACCTTCACCTATAATGGCAAGCCGATGTCCGGCGCCTGGGTGATCGAACCCAAGGGACGGTTCGTGCTCTGCATGATCGGCTTCGCCCCGCGCGACAGTTTGAAGGCAACCGAGCTGATCGTCAGCCAGATGCTGAAGAAGGCGGAATGCCCGAAATGAGTGGCTAGTGGCGAGTGACTAGTGGCTAGTGAACATGTAACCGGAAAGCTGACTCGGGACATGTAAACCAGCCATACTAATGCAATACTAATCACTTGCCACTAGCCACTAGCCACCAGCCACCAGTCACTCTCCCTACTTCTTCTTCTCCGGCGGCTGGCCGCCGATTTTCGCCGGGTCAGGCGCGGGGCCTTGCAACAGGCAGATGGCCTGCGGGCGCTTGATGCGCAGGACCAGGGTTTCGAAGACGCGGAAGGGGTGGTTCATTCCTTCCGGGCCCAGGTAGGCGGTGATGATGTCCTGCGCGATGGCCAGGTCGACGTTCTGCGGGCCGAGGGAGAGCACCAGGCCGGGCGCGCTGCGGATGGCCTGGGTCTGGAAGACACCGCCCTGCACCAGCTCGCGCACGTGCTCGATCTCCAGTACCCCGCTGCACTCGTAAACGCGCTGCATCTGGGCAAACGACACCGGGTTGACCACCACCGCGTACGGCGGGTAAAAGCCATCGGCGAGCAGGGCCTGCACCGCGGCGGCCACCGTGCGGAAGGCGCTGCCGGCCTCCAGCCAGTCGCCGGCCGGCACGACGTGTGCGCCTTTGGCATTCAGCAACCCCTGGAAACCGTAGGACTCGTTGCCGTTGAAGAGCAGCTCATCTTCCTTCTGCGCCACGAAGACGGCGGCGGCGGCGGCGGAGCCCAGGTCGAAGGGCACGCTCTCTCGCCGGGCGGTCTCCAGGTCGCGCCAGAAAAGCACGAAGTCCTTGTAGATCATCGGGATATGCTCGTGCACGCGCCGGAGCGGCTGGATCGGATTGATGTCCCTGTCGCCCAACAGCGAGATCTTCGCTTCGTCGAGCGGGCCGAAGACGTTGTAATCGATGTCCTGCAAGCCGGCGCCGAGCGGGCCGAAAACATCGAGAAAGCGCCGGCCGACCAGCACCCGCCGCGCCGCGTTCGTCACCACGGTATCGATCGCCGTCCATTCCTGCGCCGAAAGCGGGGCATCACCCCGAGAAAGCAGATCCTGCATCGCGTCCCCCCTCATCGTCCGGCAGCACATCGCGGCTGCCGCTCAGCTTCACCAACACCATACCGCATGCCGGACGAGCGACTTGCACAAGGATGCGACATTTGGGGCGGAAATTGCCGGGATTGAGCGTGAAAGCATGAAAAAAACATCAATTTGATAGGTAGGATATTTCGCCGGTCGAGGGTGATTGCTACAGGCTGGCGGCTGATGAGCGGGCATATAAGGTGATACACCGATATAAGCATGGGCGGTTTCCGAAAAAATGCGAGACAGTGGAAGGGTTCAAAGCGTGCAAGCCCGTGAAGCTTGTCGTTGAGAGGATCGACTCGGTAGGCTGGTCAATTGGCGCTGGGGATGGGAAAAATGGGAGTGAATGGGAAACATGGGATGGGAAACATGGGGGGATGGCGTCTGAAATGCTTCCCTTCCCCATTTATCCCATTCGTCCTATTGTTCCCATTGCTCTCGTTGATCTACCAACCTGCCGATCTGATTCTCACGAAAACCAGCGTATTGTTGTAAACACACCTTTTCAACAACCCCAGAGTTCTCCCCTGACACGGGGGCATTGCTCGTAAAAAGCGCTTTACTATCCGGTATCTTTGTTCCCGTTTTCAGGCTGGGTTAAACCTTGAGTATCAGGGCAGCGATAACGTGCTGTACCCGGTGCTGGCCTGGCCGGTGGCTTTGGCGTGCAGCCAGGCGGCAAGGGCGTCATGATCGGCGGTGGTGGAAAGGTGGCCTTCGTAGTTTAAGACATGCAACTCCACATCGGCTTCCAGGCCGCGGCTGCGGTTTTCTTCGACCAGCAGGCGGGTGAACTCGATGGCGGAGTCAGTGCCGACGCGGCGGTCGTCGTTGCCGATGCAGAGCCAGACGGATTTGCCGACCAGCCGCGGGACGAGGTGATGCACGTCGAGCGCCCGTGCGGCGGGCAGGTATTCCGCAAAAGCGAATTCACGGATGAGGGTGAGCCGGGTCAGCGGGGCGATGGCCCCCACCCAGTGGGGACGGCCGTCGGCGGCGGCAACATGCAAGGCGCTGTATCCCCCGCGTGAGGGGCCGGCGGTGGCAATGCGCTGTGGGTCGGCGATGCCCTGCGCGATGCAGTGATCCAACACGTCCGCGCTGCGGCGGACGAGATCTTCCATCGGGTTTTCGCCGGCCTCGAGCCGCGTGCGCCAGGCGCCCATGTCCCATTCCGTCTCTCCCGCGCGCACCTCGGAGCCGTGCGCCGGCAGGTCGACGGCAACGGCCCGCCAGCCCCGCGCCACCAGCAGGTCGGCCACCCGGCAGAAATCCGGATTGGTCAGCGCATCGGTGATGGTGCCGCCGAACAGCATGAGCAGCGGTCCGGGTTCATCGCAGGCTTCGCCGCGGAGACCGAAGAGGACGCCGGAAGGTGTGCGCATGAGTTGCATGGTGGACGCTCCCGTGGTAATTCTTTCGCTTAGCGGGGGGGGAGTTCCTGCAGCCTGCAGGGCACGGTAGGCTGGTGTTGGGGAGGATCGGATCGGTGGGCTGGCCCATTGGCGAGGGGGATGGGAAACATGGGAGTGAATGGGAAAAATGGGAGGGGACGAATGGGAAAGGTTTTCCTATTTTTCCTATTCACTCCCATGTTTCCCATACCCCTCGCCAATGGGCCAGCCGACCGGCCCGATTCTCTCCACGGCAAGCGGTGGATGAGTCAGAGTAAGAGTCAGAGTAAGAGCCAGAGCCAGAGGGTAGAGATAAGGTGGGCGGCGGGCGTGCCCTTGCTGTTTTCAGGCGTACCCTTTACACTGTAGGCGACCCATGCGCTGTTTCATCATCCGAGCCCTGATTCTTTGCTGCATCGCCGCACTGCTCACACCATTGGCGGCGCAAGAAACGCCTGCTTCTGCACCGGTCGCCGAGACGGTGCCGGTTGAGCAGCCGACGATGCCGGTCGCGCAACCTGCGCCACCAGTTCCAACGACTACACCGGATGAGCCACTGCCGCCGCCCGCGCCCGGGTTCCAGCGCATCCATGTCACGGCGGAGCGGACGCTGGTGGAGCAGCAGAGTACCGTGCGCTTCCTCGGCAGCGTCAGTTTCGAGACCGAGGGGCTGACCATCACCGCCGATGCGGCGGAATACCGGTCGCAGACGAAGCTGGCGACGGCGCAGGGGCATGTCACCGTGCGCACCGCGGATGGGACGACCTACACAGGCGACAATCTCGAGCTGGACGTGCAGACCCGGCAGTGGCGCTTCCGCGAGATCTCCGTGGAGTACCTGCCCGGCACGCTGGGCAAGGAGTTTACCGGCTCCACCTTCCTGCACAGTGACGAATTCCTGGGCACACAGCGCGAGTTGCACAGCACGAACACCCGCGTCACCACCTGCGATCTGCCGGTGCCGCATTATTACCTCTCCGCCGGCTCGCTGGACATCTACCCCAACGACAAGCTGATTGCCCGCAACGTCAACTTTTACATTTTGGGCCACCGCGTGCTGCACCTGCCGTGGTTCTACATGTGGCTGCGGCAGAAGAAAATGCCCTTCATCCCCACCGCCGGCCACAACGACACCGAAGGCTACTTTGCGCGCGTGCTCTTCCAATACCTGTTCGACGATCAGAACCTGGGCGGCGTCCGCGTCGACCAGACGGAGAAACTGGGCACCGGGGTGGGGCTGGACCATTTCTACAGCATTCCCGGGGGCTTCGGCGAAGCGTTCGTCTACGGCCGCCAGAACCTGGATGAATACGTGGCGCGGCTCGACCACACGCAGCAGTTGCCGGGGGACATTCTGCTCAAGCTCACCGGCGACGTGCGGAAGAACAGCCTGCTGACCTCCCAGCCGACGACGCTGACCAACATCAATGCGCAGGCGCAGCGGCGGACGGACACCTCGCTGACGCAGTTGACCTATATCCGCAATTTGAACCAGGGGTTATTTCGTTCGGATAATACCAACGCCAACCTCCGTTACGATTTCAACACGCTGGCCAACAAGTTCCACTACAGCGGCGAATACAGCAGCTACGGTCGCTTCGACACCAATGGCAGCCTGCCGGCCAACGAGGAGATGTGGAACCACCTGCTGTGGACGCACCGTCTGGGGTTCGGCAGTCTGAATATGCGCCTGGACGAACGGACCGACGTGGACGGGAACGATTACACCGGCGATGATAACTTTTCCGGGCTGCAGCGGCTGCCGGAGGTTTACCTGGAGACCGATCAGAACCAGATGCAGTGGAGCATGCTGAAGCGCATTCCCAGCCAGTTCACGGTGGGGTGGGGGCTGTTCGACGAGCAGCCGAACGACGTGCGGTTGAGCCGTTACCTGTTCAACTGGCGCCCGCAGCCGAAGCCGATCAAAATGGGGCGGACGGTGTTGACGCCGACCGGATCGCTGCGACAGACGGTTTACAACGACCCGGACATGACGGCGATGTATGTGATCAGCGACGGGATGGAGGCGCGCACCACCCTGGGCCCGTTCAGCAACATTCTGAGCTACCGCAAAAACCAGTTTCACGGCTATTCGCCGTTCCGCTTCGACGCGGCGTATCCGTCGGAATCGATCAACGAGGGCATGCAGTTCGTCACCCCGACGACCCGCCTGTATCTCAGCACCGGCAAGGACCTGCAAAACGAGCGCTGGCAGGACCTGCTGTTCCGCTCCGAATTGACGATGACCCCCGCCTTCCGCATGAACCATTCGGTGGCCTACAACCTCAACGGCGGCCAGTGGCGCGACCTGGTGAGCCAATTCCGCTATGACCGCAGCGACGTGATCTCGTTGGGAGTAGATACGCGCTACGACATGGAAGAGGCGCGGATGCGGCGCGTTTCCACCAACCTGGCCTGGATCATCAACCCGAAGTGGAAGATGCAGTGGCTGGGCGGCTATGACGCGCCGAACAAGAAGCTGCTTTACAACGAGCTCCTGGTGACCCGCGACCTGCACTGCTGGGACGTGTCCGCCTACTACAGCTATCAGCAGAAATATTTTTACCTGTATTTCCGGCTGAAGGCGCTGGATATTCCGCTGCCGCAGTTCGGCATCGGGCGCGGCGGGCAGATCCTCGGGGGCGGGCAGGCGATACCGTTGTAGTCCGATCGGTCTGATTGAGTCGGACATGTCTGACATGTCGGACATGTCGGACTGAGTCGGACCAGTCGGACGGGTGAGCCAGGTTGGAGTGGAAAGACTTCATTTATGAATCCTCTGAAAATTGCCGTCATCGGCGGCGGGAGCACGTATACACCGGAATTGATCGAGGGGTTGCTGGCGCCCGAGCTGGCGGTGCGCGACGTGGCGCTGGTGGATACCGACCCGCGGCGGCTGGAGATTGTGGGCGGACTGGCGGCGCGCATGGTGGCGGCGGCGGGGGAGCCCTTTCGGTTGCTGCTGACCGGCGACCGCGCGCCGGCACTGGATGGCGCGGATGTGGTCATCACGCAACTGCGCGTGGGCGGGCAGGCGGCGCGCATTCTCGATGAGCGCATCTCACTGGGGCACGGCGTGGTGGGGCAGGAGACGACCGGCCCGGGCGGCTTTGCCAAAGCATTGCGCACTATCCCCGTCATCCTCGACATCAACCGCGAAATGACCGAGCGCTGCCCGGATGCCTGGCTGATCAACTTCACCAATCCGTCCGGATTGATCACCGAAGCGCTGCAGCGGCACGGTCGGGGCAAGTTCATCGGGCTATGCAACTATCCACTCACGTTGAAGATGAATATCGCGAAGGCGTTCGAGGTTGATGCCTCCCGCATCACGCTGGCGTATTTCGGGTTGAACCACCTCTCCTGGTCTCGCGTGCTGGTGGACGGCGCTGACCGCACCGACGAGTTGATCGAGATCATGATCGCGCAACCGGAGCATCGCGAGCTGTCCGGCTTCGCCTTCGCGCCAGAGCGCCTGCGTGCGCTGGGGTTGATCCCGTCCGGCTATCTGCGGTACTACTACGAGACGGAGCGGATGGTGCGGGAGCTGTGCGAGGCGCCGCAGACGCGCGGGGAGCTGGTGCGGGACGTGGAGGCGCGGCTGCTGGCGCAATATGCCGATGCCGCCATTACCGCCAAGCCGCCGGAGTTGCAGCAGCGCGGCGGGGCATGGTATTCCACCGCGGCCGTGCGGTTGATCCGCGACCTGTGGCAAGGCGAGGGGCGGGAGCACATATTGAACGTGGCGAACAACGGCGCGCTGCCGTTTCTGCCGCCGGGGGACATTGCGGAAACGCCGGTGCTGGTCAACAGCGAGCGGTTGGCCGTGCGACCGGTGTTGACAGAGCGTAACGGCGAGTACTACGTTGGGAAGCACCGGGTGGCCGATGAGGTGATTGCGCTGATCAAACGGGTGAAGGCATACTAGGTGCTGGCGGTGCAGGCGGCGGTGGAGCGGAGCCGCGGGGTTGCCCGGCAGGCGCTGGCGGCGCATCCGTTGCTGGACGAGCATCACGAAGTCATCCCGGCGCTGCTGGAGGATTTGTTGGAGGCGCATCGGGAGTATATCGGGTGGTAGATGCTGTGTAACCTGCATCCAGATAAGCGATGGAACCGAGATTCACAGTCTGGAAGGGTGCGAGAGCCCCGCCGAGTTCAGGTAAGCCTGCCTATGATCGGCGGGGCTCTCGCCTCCTTCCAGACTATAAATCCCGGTTCCTCCGCTTCTCTGGTTTTCGCCAATCAAGAAGAGCTAACAGAATAGGTTCGCCGATCATATGAAAAATGGTGGATAACGTGGGATCATATAACCAGCACACCGGAATTCTCATCCGCAGGGAGGCAAGAGCCCAGGAGGTTGAGTGCCGGGCACCAGGCAAGACACCAAGGCCGGAATTCTCATCAGCACCGTTTCGACGCTGCCGCGGCCGCATGCTGCCCGTGAATTGACGGACTCTCCGCTGCCTTTTCTCGACTGGAGCCTGGTAGAGACGGGCATGACCAATTGGGTGGGGGAGCATAAGGAGCCGATCTCCGCAGCCGACGTGAAGGATTACGAAGAGTCCCGCATTATCCCGGTGCAGGCGGGCATTCCGTCCGGAGTGCGCATCGTGGGGCAGCCGGCGGTGAAGGCGGGACGGCTGTTCCGTGAAGATTACGCCTGGGAGTTCGGGCTGCACCCCGGGTCGAGCGCCATGCTCGATGACGATATTTACCGCCTCTGGTACCACGGCGCCGCCGGATTGCTTTACGCGCAGTCGGCGGATGGGCTGACCTGGACGCGCCCGCTGATCGATTTTGTCCCCTACACCTCCGGCGAGAGCACGAATCTGCTGCCGCCGCTGGATAATGACGGCGGGCGGCGGCTGTTTTTGCACGAGGGCTGTGTGTTCAAAGATCTGAACGGCCGCTCGGAGGATCAGTATAAAGCGGTGTTTTCCGGCAGCGTGACGGCGGCGGAGTTGGAGGAGTATGAGCAGCAGCTCGGGTTGCCGGCCAGCGCGGCGGCGCACGCGAAGAAGAAGGTGCTGTTCGGCGCGGAGTCCCCGGACGGCTTGAGCTGGCGGATGCTGGACCGGCCGGTGATGCTGCACCCGGGCGATCCGCAGGCGTCGATCGAGTATGATCCGGTGCTGAAACGCTATGTCGGCTACTTCCAGGGGCAGGAGATGGGGCGGCGCGTTGTGGCGCGGTCGGAGACGGAGGATTTCCGGCGCTGGCCGCAACCGATGACCGTGCTGGCGCCGGGGCCGAGGGACGAGCCGGGGATCGATTACCTGCACGGGAGTTATGCCAGTTATCCCGGCATGCCGGGCATCAAGCTGCTGTTGCTGACGGTGTATGACGCGGGGCGAGACCGCGCGGAGATCCGGCTGGCGGTGAGCCGCGATACGGTGAGCTGGCACCTGCTGCCGGGCGGTTCGCCCATTCCGCCGGGAGAGGCGGGCGCCTTCGACGAGTGCGGGACCATCGCCAACAGCGGTCTGCTGCCCGCGGCGAACGGGAGCTTTGCGCTGGTCTACAGCGGCTGCAACCGGCCGCTCTCCTACCCGAAAACAGCGGCAAATAGCTGCCGGCCGGGCTGCGCCTGGTGGCCGGCGGACCGGCTGGCGGCGCTGGAGGCGCCGGAGCGCGGGGAGTTCACCACGGTGCAATTGCGATTGCGCGGCACGCAGGTGCTGCTGAACCTGCAGACCGAGCGCACCGGCGAGGCGCGGGTGGAGATCCGCGACAGCCATTTCCGGCCGGTGGCGGGGCGCACCTTCGCGGACGGCGACTCCATCAGCGGCGACCACCCGTGGATACCGATGACCTGGCATGGCGACAGCGACCTCACCCCGCTGAAGGGGCATGCCGTCTACCTGCGCTTCCGGTTGCGCGCGGCGAAGTTGTTCGCGATGAAGGCAGAGTAACACTCGTCTAGTGTCCGGAGTATGCATGAAGCATTCGCGCACCCGCTATGCATACAGGCCTACCTAAACGCACCCGTAAAGGGTGCGGCTACAGGCAGTTCATGCATAATCCGAGCATGAAATTCGAGGTCAGTCCCCGAACCGTTATACCGGTACTTCCTCGGCCTCCAGCTTTGTTGGCTCCTCTACAGGTTTCTCGGCGGTTTTTCGTTTGAACAGGCGCTCAGTCAGCATGACGGAAAGGATGCCGACGGCGGCGCCGGCGAGGACGTCGAGGGGGAAGTGGGCACCGAAGTAGATGCGCTCATAGGCGACGGCGACGGCGTAGAAGATGAAGGCGGCGCGGGCGGGCCAGGGCAGGCCGGATTTTAGCACCCAGGCGAGGGTGAAGGCCATTGCCGCATCCCCGGAGGGGAAGGAGCGCCGGCTTAGCTCTTCCGCCATGAAGACGTCGGGAAGGAAACCGCCGGGCCGAGGTTGCATGAAGAGCGGTTTCATCACGGTGACCAGCAGGCTTTCGATGGCGACGGCAGCCAACAGCATCCACAGGCGCTCCCGGCGGAAGAAACCGGTGAGGATGGTGATGGGAACCACTATATACCCGCTGCCCAGGTAGAGCAGCAGCAGGCAGAAGCCATCCAGCCAGGGGTGGCGATGGGTGTTGATCAGGCGGAAGAGCGCGATGTTGGCGGAGAAGCGTTCGAAATTGCCGGGCCAGCCGATGGGTTTCTTCAGTATCGGCGTATTCCGCTGGTGCACGCGCGGGATCTGTTCGGTGAATCGCAGGAGGGGACGGATTCGGTCCGACATGGTGGGCGGGGGGTATGCAGGCGGCGAAGCCGCCAGCCGACTTTGACCACAAAAGATCATCATGGGCAAGAGCCAGGCCAGCGACACGAACAACAGTAATCGACGCGCATATCCTTTTTCCACGAACAGTCCTCTCGGCATTTCGGTAAGCGTTCGGGGTGACAGAGAGCTTATTATACCATGCCTGCTCATTTTTATTTGTTGCTGCGATCCGCGTTTACGATGATACAGGAGCCGATGGTGTGCATCTCACGCACGGTGTATTCGTTTTGTAATTCCGCCAGGCCTTTCGCGTCGGTGACGACCACAGCCCGCGGCAACACGGAGAGTCGCTCTCGGAAACGGATTCTGGACTGCTTGCGGCGGTTGTATACGAAGAACTCGATCTGGCGCCGGGCGTAAAAGACCACGCTCTCCGATGAGCGCTCAGTGTAAAAGAGGACCGGTCCCGGCGGCAGGGTCGAGAGATATTTCCCCACGGCCGCGGAACGGCTGTATTGGCTGCGGACGACCAGCGGCGCGACGCCGAGGATCAGCACGAACAGCAAGCCGGTCCATGCCGCCATGGTCCAGCCCACCAGCAGCAATGGGCGTTTCCGCGCGGCGCCGACGACCAGGCCGAGGATGAACAGCCCGCCGCCGATAACGAGCAGCAATAAAACGGCCTGTACCACAGCCGGCGGGAAGGGCAGCGATCCCAGCGGCCCACCCGGCACCGATCCGAGCCGCAGAATCACGGCCGGCCCTCCCGCACACAGCGCCCCGAAGCACGCCAGCATGAATAACGTCACGCTATTCGCCCAGCGCCGGCGGCGGGTGGGCAGGGCGGGCGCATGCAGCCGGCCCAGCGCGTACAGGGCGAAGATGATGGCAGCGGCGGCGGCGATCGGTTGAATGTAATGCGGCAACTGTGTTCGCGAGAGGGAGAAGACCGCCAGCATGCCGGCAATCCAGATCCAGGCGAACCGGCGCAGGCGGGCATACACGCTGGCATCGAGCGGCATGACATCCTGGCGGGCGGGCGCGATCAAGTCATGCACGAGAAAGGCGCTGGCGGGAAAGAGCAACGGCAGGCTGATCAACGGGTAGAAGAGCAATCCCAGTATCGGGTTGTTGAAGCCGTGGTCCTCCATGACGGTGGTGAAGCGCTCCACGTTTTCCTTCAGGAAGAAATGCTTCAGGAATTCGGGGTTAAGGTGGTAGACGGCGTAATACCACGGCACGGCGATGAGCAGGAAGACAGCGATACTGCCGATCCACGGTAGGGTGCGCGCGGTGGAGCGCAGTGTGCGGCGGCTGAGATGATACGCGAACCAGACCACCGCCGGCAGCACCACGCCCACCGGCCCCTTGGTAAGGAACGCCAGCGCCATGCAGGCGGCCGCCGCCGGATACCAGCGGCGTGATTTGCAGGTTTCCAGATCAGCCTGCAACAGCGCGAGCAGCGCCCCGGTGATGAACAGGGTGAGCGTGGGATCGGTGACGGCGGCATGCGCCCAAATGGCCGTCAGCGGCATGACGGCCAGCGCCGCGGCGCCGAGAAAGGCCGCACCGCGGCCGGCAAGGATGCGGTCTGGGTCGGTATTTTCCCGTGGAACCAGCCAGCGCAGCAGGAAGGCGTGCAGCAGCAGCACGGTGAGCAGCGTGGCGAGCGCCGAGGGCAGCCGCGCGGCCGTCTCATTCACACCGAACAGCCGCATGGAGCCGGCTTGAATCCAGTAGTAGAGGATCGGTTTTTGGAAACGGGGTTCGCCGTTGAAGTGCGGGATGATGTAATCCGCCAGGTGATGCGAGGACAGCATCTCGCGCGTGGCCTCGGTAAAGCGCGCTTCGTCGATTTCGGTGAGCGGCACCCAGGACAGCCAGAGACTAAACAGCACCGCGCAGCCGGCGATGAGCAGGATACGCTGCCAGGTGATCGATATACGGCCAAGGTGTAACAGCACGAGGAATCTCTCCGTTGATGAGCATAACGGAAAGACGGAATTGGGGCAATACCGAGGAACAACCAGAAAAACATTGTCAAACCAATTGACTGAGCGAAAGCACATGACTACAATCGGCGTGTTTCTTATTTAGGAGAACTTAATGCAGCAAAGTATTCCGGCAGATGCATGCGTGGCGAGATCGCGCGAGGGTGAAGATCGAGGCTCGACGCCGCGCACCCAACGGCTGGCGATGGAGGCGGTTACCCGCGAATATTTACCATTCACTGAACTCGAGGAACTGCAGGCGGCCGCTCCGCAGGTGACGGGCGTCAGCGCCATGCTGGCGGAAACGCAGGCCTTCGCGGCGGTGTATCCCCGCCTGACGCCGGTGGTCCAGGAAGGGGAGCTGATCCTCGGCTCGTTCCTGCGCGGCGAGCAGGGCTCGCGCTGGAACTGGTTCCCGGACGGCGAGGCGGCCTATATTGATGGATTTGCGAAGAATGCGCCGGCGGACCGGCCCGACATCCAGGCGATGGCGCAGCGCGGGCTGATTTCACCGCAGGGGTCGTTCAACCACAAGGTGGTGGATTACGCGAATTTCATCCGCACCGGCTCGCGGACGCTGATCCGGCAGGCGGAGGCGGAAGCGGCGCGGCGGACGGGCGAAGAGCGGGAGTTCGCGCAGGCCTTCGCGCTGGGGCATGAGACGATGGTTGCCCATGCGCATACGTATGCCGATGCTTGCGCTGCGCTGGCGGAGACCGCGGAACCGGAGCGGGCGGCAGAGCTGCGCGAGCTGGCGCGCATCTGCCGCAAGGTGCCGGAATATCCGGCGGAGACCTTTCACGAGGCGCTGCAGAGCTTCTGGTTTGCCTACATGGTGGCGGGCGACGGGCCGGGGCGCATCGATGTGTACCTGCACGACCTGTACCAGGCCGACCTGGCCGCCGGGCGTATCACGCCGGAGCGCGCGCAAGAGCTGATCGAATGCCTGATGATCAAGTTGCACAGCGACCTGCGGGCGGGGATCATCAACGTCAGCTCCATCCAAACGCTGACGCTGGGCGGGGTGTTGCCGGACGGATCGGACGGGACAAACGAGCTGACGCGGTTGTTCCTGCAGGCGATCCGCGCGGTGCGGTTGCTGCGGCCGTCGATTTATGTGCGCTGCCATGAAGGCATGCCGGACGATGTGCTGGAGTTGGCGGTGACGATGCTGGGCGAAGGGCTGTCGGAGCCGCAGTTCTTTGGCGACAAGCCGGTGATCGAAGGATTGACGCGCAATGGGGTGCCGGTAGAAGTGGCGCGCGATTACGCGTTGAGCGGCTGCGCAGAGGTGGTTTCCCCCGGCCGCGGCAACTGGGGGGCGCCCAACGGGTGGATCAACCTGGCCTTGCTCGTGGATGAAGCGCTGCGTGATTACGCGGCCAGCGGAGATACGAGCTCCGAGGACCTGTGGCAAACGCTGGCGCGGCACGTGGAGACGGTGGCCGACGCCTGCCGCGACAATAACGAGTGGGTGGACCGGCAGCGGACGGATGCGCATTTTCGGGCGACGCTGCTGATGCCGGTGTGCCTGGAGCGCTGCCGAGATCTCAACCACGGCGGAGCGGAGAGTTATTACGGGCACTGGGAAGGCATCGGGCTGCCGAACGCCGCGGACATGCTGTATGCCGCCGAACGGCTGGCCATCAACACCGGCACGCCGCTGACGGAGCTGTTTGCCCGGCTGGACGCGGGCGATTCCGGGCTGTTGACGCAGCTCCGCGCGCTGCCGAAATTCGGCCATGACGAGGAAGGACCCGATGGTATCGCCGCAAGGCTGATCGAGATGATGGCCGATGCGCTGGAGCGGCGATCAACTTCAGTGCGGAAGGCGCTGATGCTGGGGCACCTGGCGGGGGGCGAGAACATGCACATCGGCTACGGCCTGCGCATGGGGCCGACGCTGGACGGGCGCACGGCGGGGCAGACGCTGGCGGATTCCATGGCCGGCGCGCAGGGCACGCAGCGGAAAGGCCCGACCGCCGTCGTCAACTCGCTTTGCCGGCTGGACCACTCGCGGCTGATCGCCGGGTGCGTCTCCACGCTGCAGTTGAGCCCGGCGGATTTCGCCACGCCGGAGGCGCGGCGCCGCGTCGTCTCGCTGGTGAAGACCTTCATGGCGCTGGGCGGCAGCCAGCTGCAGCTCAACGTGGCGGATGCAGAAACGCTGCACCGCGCGCAAGAGTCGCCGGATGCCTACCGCGGGCTGCTGGTGCGGGTGGCGGGATACAGCGCGGACTTCACATGTTTGGGGAAGGGGCTGCAGGATGAGATAATCGCGCGGTTGGAAGGACTGAATTAGGCTTTCCTTAAGAGGATTGGCGCGGGGACCGGCGGATCAGCGGTGGGATGGGAGGAATGGGAGGAATGGGAAAAATGTGTTGAGAAATTGCCATTCCTCCTATTCCTCCCATTTTTCCCATTAATCCCCTATCGGCAGAACAGGGAATGCGGTTGGGTGTCGAATAGAGAGAGCAGACCTTGCTCTGGAGGTATTCGATGATTTTCCGCCGTGGATTGCTCTTCCTTTTGCTGCTGATTGCCTGCGCCTGCTTTGCCGCCGAGTGGCCGAAAGCGCCGTTCAATTACCTGTGGGGCACGGCGTACCACGTGCTGCCGGAGACGCATAACAACGAGTCCGGCTACTTCGCCGTCAAGGCCCATCCCAACGGGAAGTTGTATGTCGGCACCGCGAAATACGGCGTGGATTCCTACCTGGTGGAATTCGACCCGTCCAGCGGTACGCAGCGGATCGTCATCGACACCAATAAGCTGTGCGGCACCACCGGCGCCGGGGACGCCGCGCAGTCGAAGATCCACACCAAGCTCTACGTGGCCCCCTCCGGAATGATCTACTGTGGCTCGATGCCCGGCCATCACCTGGGCCCGGGCAACGGCAGCGGCTATCCCGGCGGCTTCGTCATGCGGTATGACCCGAAGACGGAGAAGGCCGAATGCCTGGGCATGCCGATGAAAGACGACGGCGTCATCGACGTCATCGCCGACGAGGGACGCGGGCTGCTTTACGTGTGCACCATCGGGGAGAATCACTGGCTGGTCGGCTCCATCAAGGATAAGACCTACCGCGACCTGGGCGTGAAGGTGGCCTCCTTCGCCGCCACACTGGTGGACAAGCAGGGGCGCGCGCACACGCTGACGGATAAGTACGAAGTCGCCACATACGACCCGAAGACGCAAAAGGTGCAGACCCGCCCGATCTTCACCGGCAAGGCGCGCTGGCAGACGAAGTCCGACGTGCCCATCTGGGTCTCGGCGCCGGACGGCCGCTACGCTTACCTCATCATGATGAACGACCCCACGCTGATCAAGATTGACCTATTGTCCAAGGGGAAGGTCATGCAGGCGGAGAACCTGGGCTTGATGATCGACGGCAAAGGTCCCGATTCGCGCAACGGGCTGGCGATGGGACCGGACGGCCGGGTCTACGCATTGATTCGCATCGACAACACCACCGGCTTCGGCGGCGGCTACCTGCACCACCTGCTGCGCTACGACCCGAAAACCAACAAGCACGAAGACCTGGGCGTGCTGGCGGTGAAGAATCCTGATTTCTTCGCGTGGAAGGACAAGGACGGCAAGCCGCTGCCGTGGTCGCACGGCTACCACAAGCTGCCCGATGGCGCGCTGACGCCGCTGCACGGGCACCAGGGGCTGACGGTGGCGCCGAACAACACGGTGTATGCGACGATCCTCTACCCGTATACGTTGCTGAAGATTGACGACTTCCGGAAGCCGGTGCGCGCCGAGGTGATACCGGCAAAGGAATATGTCGATTTCGCGCTGGCGCAGTGCGACAAAGTGGAGAAGGATATGCCGCACATCACCCAGATCGCCGAGGTTTGCGCGAAGCGGCACCTGGCCGGCGGCGGCATCGATTTTCCGTGGAACTACCAGGGGTTGCAGCAGGAACTGTGCGGCCGCTCCGGCGGCATGGTGAGCCTGGGCCGCATGTGGAAGCCGGAGAAGGACCGCACCGCCGAGGAGAAAGCCAACGACATGGCCATCATCGGCTGGGAGCGCGCGCCGGGGGCCGGCGAGGCGGCGCGCCTGCAGGGGTTGAAAAAGCAGGGCGTCTACATCATCGGCTTCGGGCCGAAGGAACTTCCAGCGCTGGCGGAGTGCGTGCAGTTGTGCGACGCCTTTTTCGACACCGGGCTGCCGGACGACCGCGCGGTGACACTGCGTTACGGCGACAAGGCCGGGCGCTCCAACCACCTGGTGAACGCGCTGTACGGCTGGGCGTTCATCGGCGAGGTGGTGGGCGCGCTGACCCGCCAGGGGAAGATGCCGCCGATCTGGAAATCCTACGCCTATAAAGACGGGGTGGAGTGGGGTAATAAGTATCATCAGAAGGTGGAGTTCCACGATGACTTAACCGTTCTGCCGCAGCCGGCAGGTACGCTGGGCAAGGCCTGGCTGGCGCAGATGCGCGATCATATGCGCCGGTTCGAACAGACGCAGCTACCCGCCGTTGAGCAAGCGGCCGACCTTATTCAAAAAGAGCTGGATGCCGGCAAAACGCCCTACGTGCTCTCCTCCGGGCACATGCCGTGGGTCTATGTGGGCAAGTATGAAGATGCCCGCTGGATGAAGGTGATCGACTTCCACTCGACGGTCGATTTTCAGGTGAAGGACTTCAAGGAGAAGGTGCCGGAAGGCACGCTGGCGGTGCGCATCGGCTATTACGGCGAGGACCAGACGGCGCGCGACCTCTACGCAGCCAAGAAGGTGCGGCTGATTATGATCGGCTCGGACAGCATCTACCCGGAGATGGCCTTCCCCGACAAGATGGCGGTGAAGATCGACATGGGCATGGCCTTCGGCGACGCGTGCGTGGCGCTGAACGGCTACCCGGTCAAGCTCTTCCCGCCCAGCGGCGTAATGCAGATCGTGGCGTATGAGGCGATCAATACGGAGGTGCTGGCGCGGATCGAGTAAGAAGTGGTGAGTGGCGAGTGGCGAGTGACCGGTCACTCGCCACTCTATCTTCAATATCGGAGGTTGTCATGAGAATCGGTGCATGGGCATTCTTCGTAATATTGCTGGCCGTTGCTTTGCCGGCAGCTTCTGCGGTCGACCTGCCGAAGTCACCGTTCACCTACATCTGGGGCACGGCGTATCACGTGATGCCGGAGACGCATACCGATGAATCCGGGTATGCGTCGCTGTGCGAGGGGCTGAACGGGAAGATCTACGTCGGCACCGCCGCCTACGGCCGCAATGCCTACCTGGTGGAGTTCGATCCGCTGACCGCGCTGCAGCGCATTGTGATCGACACCAACAAGTTGTGCGGGCTGACGGCCGGCGGCTACGCGGCGCAGGCGAAGATTCACACCCGCAACGACGTGGGGCCGTCCGGGATGCTGTATGTGGGCTCGAAACAGGGTTACCCGCTTGGGCCGAACGATACCGCTCCGTATCCCGGCGGTTACGTGATGACCTACGATCCGAATACCGGGAAGGCGGCCAACCTGGGCATGCCGTATCCCACGGAAGGCGTCATCGACACGGTGGCCGACGAAGCGCGCGGGCTGATCTATGTGGTCACGTGCGAGAACCAGCATTGGATGCTTTACTCCATGAAGGACAAAACCTACCGCGAATTGGGGCCGATCCTGGCGCCGTATGCCACCACGAAGATCGATGCGAAAGGCCGCGCGCACGTCATCACCAAAGATTTCAAGCTGGCGACGTACGATCCGGCAACGGACAAGGTGCAGGTGCGCCCGATTTATTACGGCAAGGAGCTGTGGCAGCCGCGCACCAATCTGCCCATCCCCAACTGGTCGCTGGCGTCGGATAAGCGCACCGCGTACCTGAGCCTGCTGGACGATCCCACGCTGCTGCAGTTCGACCTGCTTGACGATAACAAGGACGTGAAGCCGGTGGACTGCGGCAAAATGATCGAGGGGAAGGGGCCGGATTTCCGCAGTGGCCTGGCCATCGCGCCCGACGGCCGCGTTTACGCGTTGATCTGCGTGAAAAACGATACGGGATTCGGCGCCACCATGGCGCTGTACCACCTGCTACGCTACGATCCGAAGACGAAGACGCACGAAGACCTGGGCATCCCGGCGCTGAAGAATCCGGATTTCTTCGCATGGAAAGGCGCCGACGGCAAGCCGCTGCCCTGGTCGCACGGGTATTACACGCTGCCGGACGGCACGCAGACGCCGCTGTATAACCAGGCGCTGATCGTAACGGCGGATAATACGCTGTATGCGACGTTTTTGTATCCGTTTACGTTGTTCAGGATTGATGCGTTCAAGACGGAAGCGAAGTGATCTCTATGCGTGGGGACTGACCCTCTGCCGGGTGAAAGCTTGGTAATGGGTGGAAATGCGAGGTCAGTCCCCGAAAGCTTTTCTATATTTGGGGACTGACCCTCTGCCGGGTGAAAGCTTGGTAATGGGTGGAAATGCGAGGTCAGTCCCCGAAAGCTTTTCTATATTTGGGGACTGACCCTCTGCCAGGTGGAAGCTTAGTAGCGAGTGGAAATGCGAGGTCAGTCCCCGGGAGTGGCAGGGAATTCACTGCCGGAGTAGAACTCGGTTTGGAGATAGCCGCAGATCAGAGGGGGGAGTCATGAGAGCTGTCATCGTCGCTATGCTGTGCTGCCTGGGCCTGTTGGGCATGAGTGCGTTTGCCGCGGAGGGGATGGTGGATCCGATATTCAACTTCGATGCCATCTTCAACGACCCGTTGGACGCCAAAGTGCTGTCCACCAAGGAAGTGAAGGATGAAATCACCCGGAATGTCACGGTCATTGTCCAGGAGGTGGAATACACCGCCGAAGTGATGAACGGCCAGCCGGTGCGCATCTACGGCATCCTGGCCTATCCGAAGGAAGGCCGCGATCTGCCGGGCGTGTACTGGAGCCAGGGCGGCATGTATTCCGCGGGCGATTACTGGCCGAAGACCTTTGCGGGCAAGGGGTATTTCTGCCTGAATGTCACCCTGCCGCATGACATATACAACTCCTTCGCGCGCTTCACCACCGAGAAGGCGGAGGACGGCAACCTGGCGCACCTGGCGAAGGCGCAGATGCGCGGCATCACCTACATGACGCAGCGGCCGGAGGTCGACAAGGAGCGCATCGGCATCGGCGGCAGCTCCTACGGCGGCTTCTTTGCCTCCCTCATTGCCGGCGCCGACCCGCGGGTGAAGTGCGGCATGTCTTTCTTCACTTCCGGCAATCACAAGCTGGGCACCGGCTACCCGCAATTCCTGCAACTGCGCACCACCGACGAGGTGGGCATCTGGTCGGGCACCATCGACCCGGCGTGGCGGCTGAAGCGGAAAGCGGTGCCGTTCCTGTGGGGCGTCGCGTCCGACGACCACTGGCATCACCTGCCGGGCGCCGTCCAGACCTACAAGGATTCCATCGGAGACAAGCGGCTGGCCATCGCGCCCAACTGGTATCATGCCTTCCCGGCGAACCTGGACAACGAGTTGATCGACTGGTTCGACATCTACCTGATGAAGATCCGCAAGCCGTATAACCAGCCGTCCGCCATCGAGGTGAAGAATGCGAACGGCCGGCTGATCGCGAGCTTCAGTTGGACCGGCGAGAACCCGGTGAAGAAGGCGGAAGTGCTGGTGGCCTACGGGCGCACACGGCCCTGGCACGACGGCTGGCTGTTCCGTTATCATTACGCCATTCCGGCGAAGATCATGGGCAACCGCACCTTCGTCGAGATTCCGGTGCCGGAGCCGGGGATCGAGATGCTGGTCTACGGCAATATTACCGACGAGCGCAATGTGTTCACCTCGACGGTGCCGGTGACGGTGAAGACCGCGGAAATGGGCCAGTTCACCGGTACCACGCTCAAGGTGAAGACCGTTGGGAAGGACGAATTCGTCGTCACTCCGCTCAACCTGAATACCGCCGGGATGAGCGAATTAGCCGTTACCCCGCTCAACCTGAACACGGCGCTGATGACGGAATTCTCGCCGGAGGAGATGTTGTTCTTCGCCCGCCATGGCGAGCCGATCTCCGGCAAAGTCGACACCGAGGTGAAGCACACGGGACGCGAGAGCCTGCGCATGGAGGCGGGGAAAACGCTGCAACTCAAGCTCGGGCACATTCCGGGGCACAGTCATATATTGAGCGTCTGGCTGCGCTCGGAGAACCCGGCGAAGGTGACGGTGAAGGTGACGGCGGCGAAGCCGGCCGGTTGGGACAGCCGCATTGTCGGCATCCTGCGCAAAGAACAGCCGGACGACCCGCAGATCGCCTACGACGATATCAAGGCGCCGGAATACAGCGGCCAGTTCGATGTCGACGCGAAGTGGAAGCGCTACACGGTGGAGTGCCCGGATAACGGCACGCCGGTGGAGGGCTACACGCTGTCGATCACCGGCGACGCGACCTGCTGGGTGGATACCATCAGCTTCGAGCCAAAATGGGATGGCTTAGAACAGCTTAGAAATGGAATTGATTTCACATTGTGAGGAATGCATCATGAAATACGGTGTTGCCACTTACGGCATGAATGTCTGGTTTGGCGGAGATTACGACCCGGAGGAGCGTTGGGCGCGGCTGCGGGAGATCGGGTATGACGGCGTGGAGCACGTAAGCGCGGCTAGTGCGGACGACGCCGTCGTGAAGGCGGCGCGCTTGCACAAACTGGGCATGGACTTCGCCACCGTCAGTGCGCCGACCCCCGAGCTGTCGATCCAGTGGACGGCGGCGTTCGGCAATACCTATATCTGGGCGGGCATGACCGGCGATAACTTCGATGAGCTCTGCCGCAAGGACAATCTGGAGGCGGAAGCCGCCGCGCGCTGGGGGGTGAAGACCGGGCTGCACAACCACATGGGCATGCTGGTGGAGACGCAGCCGCAGCTCGAGTCCTTCCTCGATCGCTGCCCGAACGTCGGCCTCATCCTCGATACCGCGCACCTGGCGGCGGCCGGCGGGGACCCGGTGGCGATCGTGCGGAAGTATGCCGACCGGCTGGTGTCGATGCACCTGAAGGACTGGTTCCTCACCGATCCGGGCGCCGATCACTGGTTCAAGACCGGCCGCTTCTGCGAGCTGGGCGCGGGGAACATCGGGCTGGACAACATCGCCGTCATGCGGGCGCTGGTCGAGGTTGGGTACGACGGCTGGGTGTTTGTCGAGCAGGATACGCACCTGCAGGACCCGTATATCGACCTGGCGAAGAGCCGGGAGTATTTGAAGAAGGCGGGATTCTGACCAGTGCCGCTGACTGGTCAGCGGTGGAATGGCGATTCACAGTCTGGAAGGGTGCGAGAGCCCCGCTCGTGTTCAGGTAAGCAAAACTATCATCGGCGGGGCTTGCGCCTCCTTCCAGACTGCGAGTGTGCTTTCCACCGCTGGCCTATGGTCGGGCGGGGCTCTCGCACCCTTCCAGACTGAGAATCGGCATTCCACCGCTTGCTCGAGTTTGAAGGATTGAATATGGCTATTGCGACTGACATCCTGATCCTGCGTGAGCTGGCGTCGCGCTATGCGGAGATTTGCGCTTCGGATGACCAACGGGCGAAGCGCGACCTGTGGCGGGATCACAATGCCTTGATCCCTACGCGGCCGCCGATTTACGTGCGCGCCATCCCTTATGATGATGAGCCGGCGCTGCAGCTACGAGAGTGCACGGCCCCGTTCTTCCAGCAACACGAGTCGTGGTTCCGATTGATGCTCTGCCACGCGGCCACCGGCGACGATTACACCTTCGACCCCTATGTGGCGGTGGACGCCGTGCGCGTGCTGCCGCCGGAGGGGTTGTGGGGCGTGCCGTTTGGACGCATCCCCAGCACCGAACGGCGGGGCTCGTGGATGTTCGATCCGCCGCTGAAGGAATTTTTGGACATCGAGAAGCTGGTGTTCCCTCGCCATGAGATCGACGAGATGGCCACCGCGGAGCAGCATGCCAGGCTGCAGGAGGCTATCGGCGACATCATCCCCGTCATCGTCGACCGCAAGCCGGCCTGGTTCACCTGGAGCTCGGACATCTCCACCCACCTGGCCTACCTGCGCGGCCTGGAGCAAATGATGTGGGACATGGTGGACGATCCGGAGTGGCTGCACCGGCTGCTCGCCTTCATGCGCGACGGCATCCTGGCGGCGCATGCACAGGCGGAGGAGGCCGGCGACTGGCGGTTGTGCGACCATTACAACCAAGCGATGCCATATGCGCGGGAATTGCCGGACCCCTCCGCCGATCCGACGCCGGTGACGCGCAAGCAGTTGTGGGATTTCTGCGCCTCGCAGGAAACGACCGGCGTTTCCCCGCCGATGTTCGATGAATTCATCCTGCAGTACCAGTTGCCGATCATGCAGCAGTTCGGCCTGGTGGCCTACGGCTGCTGCGAGGATCTGTCGGAGAAGATCGACGTGTTGCGGCAGATTCCCAACCTGCGCCGCATCGCCGTTGCTCCCCGCGCCAACCTGCGCCGGTGCGCCGAGCAGATCGGCGCCGATTACGTTATCTCCTGGCGCCCCAACCCGGCGGAGACGGTGAGCTGCGGCTTTGATCCCGATCACATCCGCACGAAGACCCGCGAAGCGCTGGAGATCACGAAAGGTCAGCACGTCGACATCACGTTGAAAGACGTGGAGACGGTGGAGGGGCAGCCGGAGCGGTTGAAGGCATGGGTGAAGATTGTGCGCGAGGTGATCGCAGAGTATTGGGATTGAAATGATTTTCGTGAACTAGGGAGGGAGAATCAATGCTCTTTCGTACTGCGTTTGTTTCATTTATCATCCTGGCTTGCACCACGATTATCCTGGCAGCCGATCCGGTGCGCTGGCGGCTGTTGTCGGACAACATCGGATATCCTGGGCCGCGACAGCAGACCGGTGTGACGTATACCTGGGAATCGGCGACGGATGATCCGGTGGATCGGAACGGGCGGCGGTTGCTGGATGGCGACCAGCCGTGGGATTGGACTACGACGGCGGGGTGGACCGGTCGCGACAACGCCGTCCTCTTCGACTTCAAAGCGCCGTATGCGTTCAAAAAAACGCGCGTGTTCTTCTTCCAGCGGATCCCGGCGTCGGTCGAGTGCCTGGGCGCGGCGCAGCCGGAGGGGCCGTGGAGCAGCCTGGGCAAGCTGGAGGTATTGAAAGAGGGCTGGAACGAGCTGCCGTTGAACGGAGCGCCGGCGCGCTACGTGAAAATGGTGTTGAAGGTGCAAGCGGTGGGCGTCTATTTCCGTGAGGCGCAGATTATCGGCATGAAGCCAGGCGAGGACACGCAAAAGGCGCCACCGGTGCTCGTCAAAAGCGGGCAGCAATACCTGGCCCAGGGTGGCAAGCCGTTCTGCTCCGTGGTGGTCGATCCCGCCGCGGGCGAGAAGGCGATGGCCGCCGCCTGGCTGCTGCGGGATACGCTGGAGCGCATGACCGGCGCGCCCATCCCGCTGTTCGATGCATCCGAGAAGCCGTCGGGCGCCCGCATCTTCGTTGGTGACACCCCGCAGACCCGCGCCTTGAAACTGAATGTCATGCAGGGATATCCCGGTGAAGAAACCTGCCGCATCGTCAGCAAGGGCACGGACCTGGTGCTGGCGGGGAACGACGCCGGGTTGTACCAGGGCACGCGGGCGGCGGTCTACGCGTTCCTGCGCCGGCAGGGTTGCGAGTGGTTCTGCACGGATGACCTGTGGACCGTTATCCCGTCAACGCCAACGCTCGCCATCAAACCGTTCAACCTGACCGTCACCCCCGCTTTCGCCATGCGCTCCATCTGGTATATCCCGGCCGAGGTGGCGAATACCTGGGGCCTGGGCGGCGACGAGGTTGCGAGCGGCCACAACCTGTCCAATATCGTGCCGTCTTCGCTTTTCGTGGAGCATCCCGAGTATTTCCCGCTCATCGATGGCAAACGCACCAACGAGGGCGAGATTCAGCTCTGCACCACCAATCCGGATGTCATCCGCCTGGCGGTCGAGAAAGCGACGAAGGCCTTCGACGATGATCCCGGCCTGGTGGCTTATTCGCTGAGCAACAACGACTGCGGCGGATTCTGCACCTGTCCGGACTGCCTGAAGGTTCGGGGCACGGCAGGGAATCCGAATGCCAACGTCATGCTGACCTTCGCCAATGCGGTGGCCACCGGGCTGCGCAAGACCCATCCGACGGCCCGCGTCTGTTTCCTGGCCTACTGGTATACGCGCGACGCCCCCGACCCCGCGCTCAAGGCGGCGCCCGGTGTGATGGTGATGCAGGTGAACGAAGGCTGTCACGCGCACGCGCTGGACGATCCGAGCTGTCCGCGTAATGTGACGTATTGCGCCAACTTCGAGCGCTGGGCGGCCACCGGCGCAGAACAGGCGGTATACGAGTGGTATATCCCCGGCTGCTCGGATAAGCGCTGGAACGCGCTGCCGTGGGTGCCCGGTGATACCGCCCTACGCAACCTGCGCTGGTGGGCGGGGAAAAATGTGCGGTGGATCACTTATGAATCGCAGTCCGGTTTCAGCCGCGCGCTGCCGCTGGCATGGCCGACCTACCAGATACCGGCACAGGGGATGTGGGATACCAGTTTGAACGCGCAAGCGATTACCGCCGATTCCTGCCGCAAGCTCTTCGGCCCGGCGGCGGCCCCCATGCGCACATTTTATGAGACGCTCGATGTTGCGCTGGCGTACGGCAAGGAGCATGCGACCATCTGGAACCTGCCCGACCCGACGAAGGTTTACACCGCGCCGTTGCAGGCCCGCGCCCGCGAATGCCTGAACATAGCGCTGGTCGCCGCCAACGGCGCGAAAGATCCGATTTATGCCCGCCGTGTGACCGCCGTCCTGGAGGACTGGACAGCTGCGGAGACGGTGCTCAACAAAAAGTAAAGGAGCGATTATGACGCCACGTGAAGTGATTCTTGCCAACCTGGAGCATTCCGGCGCCGAGCGGCCGGGGATGACTTTTTCCGGTGACCGGATGAACGATATACTGTGCTGCGGGCTGGGACCGTCGCGCACCTTCAAGGAGAAGGTATGGACGGAAGGCCAGTTCGAATACTCGACCGACGAGTGGGGCAACATCTGGCACCGCATCATCGGGCTGAGCCAGGGCGGGGAGATTTTCCAGCCGGCGATTACCGATTGGAGCCAGCTGGACACGCTGCAACTGCCGGATTACGACGACCCCGCGCGGTATGACGAGATGCGCCGGGCCTTCTCGCAGCCGACGAATCAGTTCAAGATGGTCTTCATTCCCGGCTGGGTCTTTGCCTCTAGCCGCTACCTGCGGAAGATGGAGATTTACTTCACCGACCTGGTAGAGTATCGTGAGGAGATCGACCGGCTGCACGCGATGGTGTCCGACCTGTTCGTGCGCATGATCCGTTTGAGCGCGGAGGCGGGAGCGGAGAGCATCTTCTTCTGCGAGGACCTGGGCACGCAGGACCGCGTGCTGATCGGGCCGGCGATGTGGCGCGATATTTTCAAACCGCATTACGAGAAGCTGACCGGCGCCGCCCATGAATGTGGCATGAAGGTGCTGCAGCATTCCTGCGGCTATAACTGGGCATTGATCGACGATCTGGTGGACGCCGGCATCGACTGCTTCCAGTTCGACCAGCCCGCCGCCTACGACATGCCCGCGTTGGCGGCGAAGCTGAAGCAGCACCGGGTCGGCCTGTGGTCGCCGGTCGATATCCAGCAGGTGATGCCCACCGGCAACCGCGAGCTGATCGAGGCGGAGGCGGAAAAAATGGTCCGCGTGTTCAACGGTGGACTGATCATGAAGAATTATCCCGACCTGCACGGCATTGGAGTGGAGGAAGAGTGGGATATGTGGGCGTATAATGCCGTTTTACGGGCAGCCGGGGTGGAAGCACGGGAGGATTAACCGGGAGAGGATTGGGCCGGTGGGCCGGCAGAAAAGCGAGGGGATGGGAAAAATGGGAGGAATGGGAAAAATGGGAATTCAATCTCATTTTTCTCATTCTTCCCTTCTCTCCCATTCTTCCTATTGACTCAACTGAAGGAGTAATTACATGACAACTCATCCCATTCGCATCGGTCTCGCCGGCCTCGGTCGCGCGGGGTGGGGGATGCATTGCGGGGAATTGCAGGGGCGCGAAGAGCAATTCCAGTATGTCGCGGCGTGTGATCTGCTGGCTGACCGGCGGCAGGCAATGGCGGAGCGGTATGGCTGCGCGGTGTATGAGCGCATCGAAGAGATGGTGGCTGACCCGAACGTGGAGCTGGTGTGCGTGGCCACGCGCTCTATCGATCATTTCGCGCACGTGAAGATGGCGTTGGAGGCGGGGAAGGATGTATTCGACGAGAAGCCGATGTGCGTCAGCTACGAAGAGGCCGTCGCGCTGAAGGAGCTGGCCGCGCGGTCGAAGGGCAACCTGTATATCCGCCACAACCGCCGCTTCGAGCCGGCGTTTCAGCATATTCGCGAGATCATTGCCGCCGGCTTGCTGGGCGACGTGTATGAAGTGAAACTGCGACGTGTGCATTTCGGCCGGCGCGATGATTGGCAGACGCTGCGCGAATTCGGCGGCGGGCAATTGTTGAACTGGGGCCCGCACATCGTGGACCACAGCCTGCGGCTGCTAGGCGCGCCGGTGAAGTCGGTGTGGGGCGACCTGAAGCAGATTGCCGCCTCCGGCGACGCGGAGGATCATCTGAAGATCGTGCTCACCGGGGAAAACGGCCGCGTGGTGGACATGGAGATCAGCGGCGGGGCGGCCATCTCCGAGCCGGAATACCTGATCTGGGGTACGAAGGGCGCGCTGTCCTGCGACGAGCGCACCATCACGCTGCGCTACCTGGATCCGCAGGTCGCGCTGCCGGCACGTGCGTCCAACCCGGGCACGCCCGGCACCACCTTCGGCACGCCGGAGACGCTGCCGTGGATCGAGGAGACCATCCCGGTGCAGCCCGCGCTGGAGGTCAACATGACCTCCATCTGGGATTACCTCTACCGCACCATCCGCGCGGGCGAGCCATTCCCGATCACGCTGGATGAGGCGGTCGGCGTGATGCAGGTGCTTTCCGCGGTGCGTGTCGGCACGCCGTTTCAGATCAAGGGCGCCGTCACCGTGTAATGTATCGGCATGCAGCGGCCCGGCAGTGTATTCCGGCGGATCCGGAAGCGTTGCCGGGCCGCCGTATACTCATGTTGCAACCTTTTCCTTCCGGCGGCGTTATATCAAAAATAACGAATTCCGTATACAATAGAACACCGTGCGAGCCGTCTTCATGGGAGATGGCCGGGAAATGGCGACAGCGGGCTTGGCACATGATGAATAGTAACTGCGGCTTATAATATGGCACGACAGGTCAACAGCCTCACAGGACGCATGCGTCTCGCCTACCAGAACGTTCCGCAGGAGTCGGAGCTGGTAGTGGCGATTTTTCGCACGGTGCTGATCTTCCTCGCCGCGCTGGCGGCTGCATTGGGCACGGCCGGCACCATCCACCCGGAGATGAAGCTCTCCATTCTCGCGGCCATCGTCTACAACGCGATCCTGTTTATCCTCGCCCTCCTCCGCATCCGCATCCACGGTCAGCGACAGACCATACTGGTGCTCGATATCCTGCTGGTGTCGGCGTGGGTGTATTTCACCTGGGGCACCGGGCTCGAGGCGGGCCCGTCGCCGCTGGTGCCATTTTATTACCTGGTCATCGTCATCGGCGCGCTCTGGTTCGGCATTACGGGGACGCTGGCCACCGCGGCGGGCATCTCGGCGCTGTACCTGCTGCTCATCTACCATTTCAGCGGCGGCGACGCGCTGGCGATGGTGGAGGCGATTTACCGCCAGGTCATTTACCTGTTCCTGGTTGGATTAGCGTCGGGATACGTGGTCGACACGCACAAGCGGGAGCGCGAGCAGTGGGCGCGCTCGCAGGTGCTGCTGGCGCAATACCAGGAGCGGTTCCGCGCGGCGCAGGAGATGTATGAAACACTCATCCCGGTGCAATTGCCGACGGTGGCCGGGCTGGAGCTGGCGGCGCGCTGGCGGCCGGCATTGCGGGAAGGCGGCGGCGATTTTTACGATGTCGTGCCGTTGCCGGACGACCGGGTGATGCTGATCGTCGCGGACGTGGCGGGAAAGGCCACGCACGGCGTCACCAAACTGCCGCTGTTCAAGGCGGCGTTCCTGGCGGCGTCGCAGGTTTGGACCGATCCGGGGCAGATTCTCGAACGCGTGAACCAGATCGTCTACCCGCAATTGCAGCCGGATATGTTCATCACCGCGTGCGTGCTGATCATCGACCAGCAGCGGCACACGTTCCTCTACGCCAACGCCGGGCAGGACGCGCCGATTTTCGTGCGTAATCGCACGCGCGAGACGGTGCTGCTGGAGACGGGCGGGCTGGTGCTGGGGATCGACCGGAAAGCGACCTACCCGACCGAGGAACAGGTGCTGGAGCCGGGCGACACGCTGTGCTTGTATACCGACGGCATCACCGAGGCGCGCGATGCCGACGGCGAGGAGTTCGGATATCAGAACCTGGAAGCGCGCGTGCTGGCGGGCGTGGCGATCGGGTTGTCGCTGGAATCGATCGTGGAGAATATCTTCGACGCCGTGCAGCAGCATGCCCACCGCGAAAGCCGTCACGACGACACCACGTTGATGATGGTGCGTTACCGGCCGGAAGAGCTGGAGACGGTGGCGGAGGATGGGGCGGCAGCGCCGGCGGCGAAGAACGGGTAGAAGCGGTTTGTAGTTCTACAACGTCAAGGCAAGTATCACCTAGTCTGGGTAAAGCGGTGGAAGGCACATTCTCAGTCTGGAAGGGTGCGAGAGCCCCGCTCGAGTTCAGGTAAGCCTACCTGAACTCGAGCGGGGCTCTCGCACCCTTCCAGACTGAGAATGTGCCTTCCACCGCTTTACTAATTTATCCACCCAGGGTGACAGCGACGGCTTGGGTTTCGCCGGGGGGGACGGTGACGGTGCCGGTGGCTTGCGGGAGATTCGGCGCGACGACGGTCCAGTTCCACAGTCCGGGCGGCAGCGATAGTGTGCTGATCTTCCCCTGGCCATCGGTGCGCAGAGTGATGGACGGCACGAATCCCCGCTCAACCAGGCTGGAAAGCGTGATCGATGCGCCGGGGACGGGCACGCTTTTATCCTTGTCCTGCGGTCGAGTTACCTCAAAGGCGATACTCCCGCCGGCAGTCAGCGACAGCGGCGCGTCCAGCGGGTCCTTCCGGTCATCGCCGACGGTGAGGCTGGTCATACCAGATCCCTGATCGGTGAGCACCAGCAGCCGATATTGGCCGGGAAAGACGCCGAAGAGGTGGTAGCCATCCTTCGCCACCGAGCACTGCACCTGCCGCGGCGCGCCTTTACCCGCGAACTGCACGAAGGCCAGCGCGCGCCGGGGCGGGATGGTATTCACGGGATCGGGGAGGGTGAGGGCGCCGGCCACCGGCGTGATGCGCGGCAATTTCCAGACGAACACGTTCGGACCGGAGACCAGATCGATGAATTTCGGGCCGTCGATCAGCCCGTAGGGCTGCAGCGTGATCTGCGCTTCGTACCGTCCTACCGTCAGGCCAATAAGGCTGGTGGTATTGGCGGTGGACTGCATCGGGCGGCCGGCGGTGGTGCGGGTGTTGTTGACCAGGCGGTAGAGCGAGACCGTCGGCGCCGCCGGGAACGGCTGGCCGTCGGCATCGACCACGCTGACTGACAGCCAGCTTTCGTCAAGCGCCGGCTGCGCCGGCGCGGCCAGCGGCCACAGGCAGCACAGTACCGCGATGAGCAGCAGGACCCATTGCCAGGAATAGGTTATGTCTTTCGCCTTGATCTTCATATCACCGACTTTTCTTATTGCCCTAACGGGTGCGTCTGCGAACGCGGGCGCGCCAGCTCTTCGATGAACCCCACGATGCGTTGCGCCGATTCCGGATGGCCCAGGCGCCGGCTGGCGGCGGCCATGGCGCCGCGTTTGCCGGTATCAGGTAAAATGACGTGCAGCGCGGCCAGCATCCGCTCCGCGGACAGCTCGCTATCACTGATCACTACCCCGGCGCCCGCTTCGGCAAACGGGCGGGCGTTGCGCGTCTGGTGATCATCGGCCGCACCCGACCACGGGATGATGACGGCGGCGATGCCGCGCGCGGCGATCTCCGCCAGGAAGGTGCCGCCGGCGCGGGTGACAATGACGTCCGACGCGGCTAGCACATCATGCACGTTGTCGAGGAAGTCATAACTGGAATACGTCAACCCAAGCGCGCGCACCTCATCTTCCGGCAGCGCGCCGCCGCGGCTGGGGCCGACCAGGTGCACCACCTGCCAGCCATCGCGGAACCAGTGCTCCGCCGCCAGTTTACGCAGTGCGCCGGCCACCGCTTCGTTGACCGGGGTGCTGCCCAGGCTGCCGCCGACCACCGCCAGCGTCAGACGGTCGCGCTCCAGCCCGAGCGCCTCGATGCCCTGCTGCCGCGAGGTGGCGAGGATGGCGGGGCGCACCGGATTGCCCACCACTTCGGTGCGGACGCCGCGTGCGCGGAAGAAGCTGCCGGACTCCTCGGAGATCACCACCGCCAGGCGAATGAAGCGCGAGACCAGGCGGCTGGTCCAGCCGATCTTCTCGTTTTGCTCGACCAGGACGACCGGACGGCGCATCAGCCGCGCGGCGGCCAGTACCGGCCCGCAGACGTAGCCGCCGGTGCCGATCACCACATCCGGCTTGAAGCGCTTGAGGATGAACAGGGATTGCCAGACGGGCAGTCCGGTGACGATCTCCAGCACGCCGCGCAATCGCTTCAGCAGCCCGGAGAAGGTCCAGCGTCCGGCCAGACCGTGCACGGAGATAGCGCGGAAGGCGAAGCCGGCGGCAGGCACCTTGACGGCTTCCAGCCGATCGGCGGTGCCGATGAAGAGGATCTGGGCATCCGGGTGCAGCTGCTGCAGGGTCTGCGCGACGGCGAGGGCGGGCGAAAGATGCCCTCCCGTGCCGCCGCCGGCGAACAGCACCCGCAGCACGTGCCGCGTCTCCGCGCCGATGGCCCCCGGCGCCACCGGCGATTTGCCTCGATAATCGTTTACCATGTCGTTACCTTTGGAAGCGTGAATGATGAAAAGGCTGGAAGATGGGATTTTCGTTAGTCATGCGTCGTGCGCAGAGTATACTGCAACGCACTGTTTCCTACCCGCTACTTACTACTCAATTCCATCTTTCCAGTCTTCCATCCTTCCAATCTTCCCGCTTTTATGATCCCGGTCCGTTCATCGCCCAGGAGAAGAGCAGCATCATGGCGGTGATGATGCCATTGTAGATGGCATGCGCCCCGGCGGACGCCAGCAGGCTTTGCGAGCGGCGGGTTAAAAAGGCGAAGAGCATGCCAAGCAGGGTAATGGGCAGCAGCGCGACTAGCAGGTAATGGCCCGTCGCGAAGATAAACCCGCTGGCGAAGGCCGCCGTCCAGAACGGCAGCCGCACATTCGCCGCGCGGAAGAGGATGCCACGGAACAGGGTTTCTTCCACCAGCGGCGCCACCACCACCGCGGTGAGTACAATCATCACCTTCAGCAGCAGGCTGTTCGAGGCAACCAGCTCCGGAATCAACGGGTTGGTGCCCTGGTCCTTGCCGAAGATCATACTCGACAGGAACGTCACCCCCATAATGAGCGGCAGCGCTGCCAGCAGCACCGTCATGCCGTACCGGATGCCGCGGCGGGTGGGCGTCCACCCGAGCACACCCCATTCCCACGGCTTGCGGCCCAGCGCCAACAGGAAGAGGCCGATAATGATGATCGGTCCGAACAGGGTGGCGATCATGGCCACCAGCATGTCGGCGCTCAGATTGTCCTTCACCGCGAAGACCGCTTTCAGCATGCCCTGCAGAAAGAACACCGTGAAATAGGACAGGCTGACGACGATCAGGCCGGTGCCGATGCCCCACGGCACCTCGGCGCCCGGCGTATGCTGCATGTCGTCCGCTGCCTGCCAGGTGCGCGGTCCGGCCAGCGCCAGTGCCAGCAGCATGATCACCAGCAGGCCGATGAATCCGAGCGTGCCCACGGTCACGACCAGTATGAAGCGTTGTCCCGCGCGCGCCCCGGGACGCAGGGCGGAAGCCACCTCGCCGGATTTGCCGCGCAGCTCGGCGTTGCGCGCCAGCACCAGCGGGCCGGCGGAGATGCGGTTCAGCAATGTCGTCATCGGCGCGGTGATGCGGATCGGACGCGCCGGTGTGGCATACAGCGGCGCCAACGCCCGGTAGAGTGAGGCATGTGCGTGGTCTCGCTGTCCGGCGCGCGTGAGCATGGCCTGCACGGAGGCATCATCGCCGGCCACGTCGTAAAGGGCGGCGGCGTTCAGGGCGGTCAATCCCTGCAGCTCGGTGTCCGTGCTCTGCCGACTGATCTTCTGCCAGTCGCGGGCGGCCTGGCGCGCCGTGGCATCGGGTTTTGGCAGGGCGGCGGCGAAAGCCGTCTTTTCCTTCTCCTGCCGGTAATAGAGCAGCATCTCGACGAAATAGGTGCTGGTACGCGCGCTCATCGACGTTTGAAAGGGGACGGGATTAGTGTCCTGCGATATCTGGTGATTCCACCAGACCAGGGTTAAAAATCCGAGGAAGCAAGCTACCCCGAGCGCAATGAGCCAGAGCGGTTCGCGCGACGCCGGGGGAATCAGCGGCGGCAGCTCATACGACGCATCAGGCGGCGCCGGTTCCGTCGGCAGCTGATACGACATCTCAGGCGCGGCCTGCTCCTGCAGGGATTGCTCTTCCGATCCATCGAACGCCATTACCCGGTCTCTCCTCTCGACTGCGCCGGCGCCGGGCGGCTGTCCTGCGCGTCGAGCAGGCCCAGGTGAGCGTTCAGTATGGCGCGCAGCTCGGCGATCATGCGGTGCCGCGTTTGGCGAAGCTCTTCCATCTCGGCGCGTTCCGTGCGCAGGGTGCTCTCCGCTTCCCGGCGAATCAGGTCGGCATCCTGATGTGCGTGCTGCCGGGTCTCGTCGGCGGTGCGCTCGGCAAGCACCAGCGCATTCTTAATCAGGTCTTCGGTGTCCTGATAGTGCTGCAGCCGCCCGCGCTGATCGTCGACCTGCGCCCGCAGGCGCTGGTTCTCCTCCAGCGTGCGGTACAGGCTGTCGGACACCTGCTGCAGAAAATCATCCACTTCGTTGTGGTCGTACCCGCGAAAGGTCATGCGAAATTGCTTGTTGACGATGTCGGTTGGTGTAATGTCGGCCATGATTTCCCCCTGCTGCGCTAACGGGGCGATGATTTCCCCGTGCAAGAACGGACACCGGTCGCGTCATACCGATTCAATCCGATCGAGTATTATCATACCCGCCGATTGCTGAATCACGCCTGCTCGCGGCCGATATTTGGGCACTGCCTTGCACAGCCTGCTGAAAAATGCTTAGCCGCTCGCGCCTATATTCCGCGCGGGATCAACGCGAAGACCAGCCAATACGCCAGAAACAGGATGGCGATGGCGATGATCGGCGTCAGGTCGAGGCCAATGCTGTCGGACACTCTGATCGGGGGAATCAGGCGTCGGAACGGTTTCAGCAGCGGTTCGGTGATCGCCAACAGGAAACGGCCCAGCGGATGCCACTGGGCCGTTGGAATCCACGACAGCAGGACGTTGATGAGGATCAACACCCACAGGACGTAAAACACGAGAGACAGGATGCCATGCACAGGACCCATACCGATTCCCTCACTCTCCTGAGAGCTCACGCGAGCGGGTGGCGGCCGCCTTGACCGCCGAGATCGCCGCGTGGCGGAATCCCGCCGCTTCCAGGGCTGCCAGGGCGGTGATGGTGGTTCCGCCCGGGGAGCTGACGGCGTCTTTCATCTGGCCGGGGTGCTGGCCGGTTTCCTGCAGCAGCACGGCGGAACCGCGCACCGTTTGTATCGCCAGCCGCATCGCCTGCGGCCGCGGCAGACCCATCAGCACGCCGCCGTCCGCCAGTGCCTCGATCAGCACGGCGATGTAGGCGGGCCCGCTGCCGGACAGGCCGGTGACGGCGTCCTGCAGGTTCTCCGGCACCTCTTCGACGATGCCGACGGCGGAGAGCAGGCGCACCAGCGTCTCGCGTTTCTCCGCGGGCATGGACGGCTCGACCGTCAAGCCGGTGGCCCCGGCGCCCACCAGGCACGGCGTATTCGGCATGGCGCGCGCAATAGGCGTCTCATCCCGATTGAGCGCAGTCTTGATATGCTTGATGGTGATGCCGGCGGCGATGACCAGCAGCGGGCAGCCGGCGGGCAGGATCGGCCCGATCTCGCGGCAAACGCCCGCGACGATTTGCGGCTTGACCACCAGGATGACGATGTCGGCGTTCGCCACGGCCGTGCAGTTATCCGGACCGGCGACGGCGCCCAGCTCGGTCGCCAGCGCCTTGACGCGCTCGGTCACCACATCGGTCAGCGTCAGATCAGCCGGCGCCACCAGTCCGGCGCGCACGATGCCGCGCGCCAATGCCTCACCCATGTTTCCCGTGCCGATGATCGCCAGCTTCATGACATTTCCCCTGGTCGGGTGTTCTCACCCGGATCTGATATTTGGATAGGACGTATAGGACGTATAGGACTTATGCTGACGTGTTGATCGCCAGCTTATCTCCTATTGTGTCCCTGCCACAGTGACACGTCAAGCATGCGCCTTGCGACCCATGCTCGAACGTGGTGCTATGTATGTCCCGGCAGCGACCCGCTTCAGCTCTGCCAGAACAATTCTTCTTGGGCGTCGCGCGCGGAGCGTCCCGCGGCGCGGCTTGCGGTGTGTGCCGGCTCCTCGGGCTGGTCATCCGCATCGTTGCGGACGGACACGCCGTGCGGCGCCAGCATATAGATGCCGTCCGTCACTTTTTCCGCGGTGGCATCCAGTGCGAAGACGACCCCATAAATGAATTCGAGGAAAAAGCGGGCATCGGCTTCCGGCAGGTGAGTCAGGTCCAGCGTGACCATGCGGCGATGCTTCAGATCCATGCCGATGGCCATGCGATCATCCAGATTCCGGGGGTGGCGAATCTCCATGCCCCCTTCGGATGTTCCGCGCAGCGTGAGATGGCGCTGGCGTTTCTGGGCATGATCCGGTTGGGCCGGGGAAGAGGTCGCTTCGTCTTCGTCTTCTTCGACGATATCTTGCGCGTTGAACCAATCGACGATCTTCCTCAGCGGATTACCTGAGGCCATGACGTTCCTCCTTACAGTGATGACGGCTTTGAGCGTTACGTATGTAGTTCGATATCTACTGCCTTGTGGGCAGCGTGCTGTGAATATTCCGCGAGAAACGCGAGAGGCGGAACGAGTGAATATGCTGTTATTGCGGCGGGCGCGGGCCGAACAGGCGGCTGCCGACCCGCACGATGGTCGCGCCTTCTTCAATGGCGACGGTAAAGTCGTGGCTCATGCCCATGGATAACTGGTCCAACCGGATGCTCGGCGGTAGATTGCGCCGCAGGGTGTCCCGCAACTCGCGCAGGGCGATGAATTCCTGCCGCGCGGCTTCCGGCTCGGGGTCAAAGCGCCCGATGGTCATCAGTCCGTTGACCTGAATATGCGTTAAATTCGCCAGGCGAAGTAAAAGTCCTTCGACTTCTTCAGAAAAAATTCCGTATTTTTGCATCTCCCCGCTGGTGTTGACCTGGATGAGCGCGGGGACCGGTTCGCGACCGAGCTCGCGAGCGATGCGGTCGATCCGTTCGGCCAGCTCCAACGAGTCCACCGTCTGAATTACGTCGAACCAGCGCAGGGTGGTGCGCACCTTATTGGCCTGCAGGTGGCCGATGGCATGGCGGAGGGCCGGCGCGGCTCCGGCCGTGGTTTCCGGCCAGCCTAATTCCAGGAATTTGTCAGCGGCTTCCTGGATGTAATTTTCGCCGATTTCCGTCATCCCGGCCTGCACGGCCGCCAGCAGCACGGAGGCGGGATGGGTTTTCGTTACCGCCACCAGCCGCACGGCATCCGCGGGCCGGCCCGAACGCTGTGCGGCGTCAGCTATCGCTCCGCGCACATCGGCCAGCCGCTGTGTTAATGCTGTTACCAGGGGGATGTCGGACATATCGGATAGGCGCCCATTGGTCTGCTGAATCAACCAGGCAGGAAGCGCCGTCAAAGTTATAGCATAAAATCGAAAAAAAGCATACCGGAGACTAGCGCAATTTTAAAAAATAGCGCATAATAAAAATAACGGACATAGGGGTGTTTCAGCAAATCATTTCCACGGCTTGCTGAGCCTGAAAAATTTCATGCATATCTCCAGCCAGCCTGTGTCCCGGTGGCGACACGATTTCCAAGCTGCCAATATTTGTTATAATGATGTGTTGGCGGCTGCAGCGCTCTACCAGGGATTAAGCGCCGATCGGGAATGCATTCTGATGACAGGGGAACACACATGACGATCTCAACCGGCACGAAACAACACGCTTTCCTTTCACCCGGGCATAACGCGTGGTCGATGTGGACGAACGATGGCACGCAGACCCTGACTAACCCCGGCGCCTCACATCGCGTGCTGGAAGTTCTGGCCTACGCGATCGATCAGATGGTGGCGGAAGGTTGGTCGGTCAAGCAGATCTTCGTCGAGCAGGGCACGCCGACGCTGGTCTTCCTGGAACGGGAAGCGCCGGGTAGCGGAGAATAATCCTCTCGGCTGCGCCGCACCAAAGCAGTGTGCGCCCGCCTTTCGGCGAGCGCACACATTCTGTCTTCGGGTGAAGGCCGGCATTACCGCGCCGTAATCTTCGTCGCCATCAGCACGCCCCCTTCGGACTCCGTGTAATACACCCGCAGCAGCTCGCCATCGCGCAGGCTCTGCAGCGGGAAACGGCTGCCATCCGTATCGATGACCTGCATCGACTTCGGCAGGTAGAAGGTGTTGGCGCGTCCGCGCTGCGCCTTCAGCACCAGCTTGTTCAGCGCCCCGCCGGTGCTGATGTAATCCACGCTGCCTTCGATCCAGGCGCCGGCGTCGTTATACTGATCGCGGCTATCGCGGTCGCGGTACCCGTCAAGATCCTTGTCCTTCGGATCGGCCCAGTAGCGCTCATCGCCGCGCGGCAGGGACTGGTTGTCTTCCAGGGCGACGATCAGGTACGCCTCGATGCTGCGATCGTCCTTGTCCTGATTCTGCCAGTAGTAGAACACCACCCGATCACCCTTTTCCAGGTTGTCGATGCGATATTCGCGGCCCCGGTACATCAGCTTGCCGGTGCGGGACAGCGTCAGCGTGACATAGCCGATGTTCGAACGGACTTCCACCTGATTGCGGCGGCTGTCAATGAGGCGCACTTCGCCGGAAGCGCGCTGGCCGTAACCGGACGGAGCATTATCTTCGCCATCGCCCCAACCCCACGCATGACCGATCACGCGAATGCGGGTGGCCAGCAGGTCGCCGCGGCCGGTCAGCATGCCTTCCAGGACCACCAGGTCGCCCGGGCGAATGCGGGAAGCGACAAACTCACCGCCCTGCCGGCGCGGTCCCCGGTTGAAGCCCTGCGGCGTCCAGGTCGGGGTGACTTCCTGGAAGGTCACCTTCGTCCGCGCCGTCAACTGCACGGTTTCCCAGTTGCGGCTCTGGCTGGAGACGAACAACTGATTCCCCTGCACATCCTGCACAATGTAGAGCAGTGAGTTGAAATGCTCGCCCGTTTCCTCATCGACGGCGTCATATCCGCGCGTCTGAAACCCGAACCAGGATTCGAAGACGCGAGCGTCATCCGGATCATTCTGTGTGTTGACATTGATGCGCACGTTGACGCGCCCACGGATACTGCGATCCTTGCCCTTTCCATTCCCCCGGTCATCCTGCGCCAGAGTCGGCACCGCCAGTGCCATCGCCAACAAGGCCACCAGACTCATGGCTAAAATCGTGTGTAGACGCATATCGTCCTCCCTTCTGAATCCGGTTCGCGACCGCTGATAGGTTCCGCGAACTGACTGTAACTCTTCGGACAACTCCCTGCTGGGGTGGCTGTCCACTCTGTTATTTTCTTATACGCGGCGCCATGGGAATGGTTGCAGGAAAATTGAAACTGGAGCGCGGCCGTCTCGGCCGCGAGTGGGGTAGGATGATGGAACTCATGACTCACAACTACTTATTACTTATCACTTCGCCGCGCCCGCGGGTGGGCGCCGACGTAAACCTCGCGCAGGAAGTCGGTGCTGACGTGGGTGTAGATCTGGGTGGTGGTGATGCTGCTGTGGCCGAGCATCTCCTGAATGGCGCGCAGGTCGGCGCCGCGCTCCAGCAGGTGGGTGGCGAAGGAGTGGCGCAGCGTGTGGGGGGAGATGTCTTTGAGAATACCGGCGCGCGCTGCCAGCCGCTTGATGGTCTGCCAGAAGGCGACGCGGGAGAGGGGACGCCCGTGCTGGCCGGGGAAGATGGCGCGGGCATCATCGTCGCGGGCATCGAGGTAATGCTGCAGCCAGCCGACCGCCACCGAGCCCAGCGGCACGATGCGCTCCTTGTTGCCTTTGCCCACGCAGCGCACATAGCCGATCTTCAGGTTGACGTCGCCGCGCGCCAGGTTGACCAGCTCGCTGACGCGCAGGCCGGTGGCATACAATACCTCCAGCATCGCCCGGTCGCGCAGGCCGCGCAGCGTGCTGATATCGGAGGCGGCCAGCAGTTGCTCCACTTCATCCAGCGTGAGGGTGGCGGGCAGCTTCTTCACCATCCGCGGCACCTCCACGTTGGCGGTGGGGTCTGCCGTGAGGTAGTGCTCGGCGATGAGGAAGCGGTAGAACTGCTTGATGGTGGTGAGCTTGCGGCAGATGGTGGCGGTGGCGGCGCCCGCGTGGTGCAACGCCGTCAGGCAGCGGATGATATCGCCTTCAGTTACCTCGCCAGGCGTTGACCGGCCGCATTCGTCGCGCAGATACGCGCAGTGATCTCGCAGGTCGCGCCGGTACGCCGCCAGGCTATTGGCCGCCAGCCCGCGCTCCAGCGCGAGGTGGTCGAGGAACAGGTCGATATCGTCATGCATGAATGGTACCGTAGGAGTGGCTAGTGACTAGTGCCGTATCAAGGGAAGCTTTCCGATCTTTCGTCGACCTTTCATTAACTGGAAACTAGTCATTAGCCACTAATCACTAGCCACTTCCTTCAATATCGCAACAAAAAGCAGCGCCCTTCGGACCCATTGATGGCCGTCATGGCGACGGTGCGGCCGTCCGGCGACGGGAACCACCAGCGGTTATCGACCGTGCCGGCGTTCGGCCACCAGGTATGCAGTGTCGGGCGCAGCACCGCTCGGCGCTGTCCGGTGTCATCAAACAGCACCAGATAATCTGAGGAGTTGCCCCCGATGAGGCGCGCCACGGCCGGGTGATTTTTCAATGGATCGAAGATGGCCGGCAGCCGAATTTCCAGATAGGCCAGCACGTGGCGGCCATCAGCCGTCACATCTCCGCCCCTGTTGATATTCGGCACGGTGACCGACCAGGCCTCTCCGCTGACCGGCGAGTAACTGCGAATCTGGTTGCCGGCATATTCCAGGGTATACCGCCCGCCGGGCGCGATGCCCTGGTGATGCCAGACGAAGGGCGCGCGCAGCCGGCCTTTGCGCCCATACACCGCGCCATTCGCCGCCAGCACGACGCCGTCGGCGAACATCGTCGAATCCAGCATAAAGCCGCCCCAGCCGTCGACGTAGTCAAGGCGATCGTTTGCGTAATAGCTGTTCCGGAGTGTAATGGTTCCGCCGGCTACCTGCAGCTCGGCATAGGTGAACCCACTGGAGGTGGTCATGGCGACGGCCGATCCATCGGGCGCCATCAACGTATCGGACTGGAACGAGCCGCGCGCAATCATCCGGTTGCCTTCCACTGCGATGACGGGCGTGACACGCTGGGAAGACGCACGATAGGGTAAATAGGTATACCAGCAAAAGACACGGCCGTTATCGAGCGCCCGTAGGAAAATGACGGGGGGCATCTGTTGCAGCGGGAGGGTGACATGGCCGGCGGCAGCGCCGTCACGCCAGGTTTCGATATGGAGCGCGCCTAGCCGGGGGGTGGCGGCGGCAAAGATGTGGCCATCCTGGGATAGCGAATACGCCGCACCAAAACCCAACACTGCCGGCATGTGACGCCGCGGGGGTTGCGGTTGCCGTATGGTGACTGCCCAGCGGCGATGCCCGTCCCGCCAGTCGCGCAGCACGAAGGTCGTTTCGGGTTCGCGGGTGAGAAAACCGATCTCGGCAGGGATGAGCAGCACATCGTTCGTGGTGAACGTGTCGACCAGGCGATACCGGGGAGTGTACCACGCACGCCACCCGAGGAAGAGCAGCGCGAGCACTACCGGCAGCCAGAGCCAGCGCCAATTCCAACGCCGTTTTCCGGGTTTCGGGAGCAGATTAAGCTGTGGGGAGTCGGTCGATTCGGGCATCGAGCTCCTCCTGCGCGAGACCGCGCACCGCCACGCGCTTCACGCGCCCCCCCGCGCCGGCAGTAATCGCCAGCCGCGATTTCGGCACGCCCAGCGCCTTTGACAGCACCTCCACCACCGCCGTGTTCGCCGCCCCCTCCACCGGCGGCGCGGTCACGCGCACCAGCACCCCCTCCGCCGTTTTCACCGCCTCGTTGCGCGGCGATTTCGGTTTGACGGTGATGTGGCATGTGCTGTCGGGCATAACAAAAGTATACTCGGAGAAGGGGGGAGTGACCAGTACCTCGATGACAAAAGCGATAATGAGAGAATGTCTTTGCGCCTTTGCGTGAAACCTTTCCCCATTGTATACTTCCTGTCTCCCCGGATACCGCTTTTTTTGTCTTCCCCCTATTGACACACAAGGGGAAGCTCGCTAATATTCTTTGTATTCCGATAAGGATACAAAGCATTGCTATTCCGAAGGCACCAAATACCCGATCCGCGGGGGATCGAGAGGGAGTGATAGATGAGCGATTCGTACCGTTTCGACACGCTGGCGCTGCATGGGGGGCAGGTACCGGATCCGACCACCGGGTCGCGCGCCGTGCCGATTTACCAGACGACGTCCTATGTGTTCAACAGCCCGGAGCACGCGGCTGACCTGTTCGGGCTGCGGGAATTCGGCAATATCTATACGCGGCTGATGAACCCGACCACCGACGTGCTGGAGAAACGCGTGGCCTTGCTGGAAGGCGGGGCGGGGGCGCTGGCGCTGGCGTCGGGGCAGAGCGCGGAGATGGTGTCGCTGCTCACTATCGCCAGTGCGGGTGACAACATCGTCAGCTCGTCCACCCTCTACGGCGGCAGTTACACGCTGTTCCGCTACACCTTTGCGAAGATGGGCATCGAAGTGCGCTTCGTGGATTCCGCCGACCCCGGGAGCTTCGAGCGCGCCATCGACGAGAAGACGAAGGCGATTTACGGCGAGACGATCGGCAATCCGAAGCTGGATATCTTCCCCTTCGAAGCGGTGGCGGAGATCGCGCATAAGCACGGTATCCCGCTGATCATCGACAACACCATGGCGTCGCCGTCGCATTGCCGGCCGCTGGAATGGGGCGCCGATGTGGTCATCCACTCGCTCACCAAATACCTGGGCGGGCACGGCACCTCGCTGGGCGGCATCATCGTGGATTCCGGCCGTTTCGATTGGGGCAACGGCAAGTTCCCCGTCTTCACCGAACCGGACGAGAGCTATCATGACATGGTTTGGTGGTCATTACCCGAACCGCTGAAGAACCTGAGCTATATCTTGAAAGCGCGCGTGAGCACCCTGCGCGACCTGGGCCCGGCCATCTCGCCGTTCAACTCGTTCCTCATTCTGCAGGGCATCGAGACGCTGCCGCTGCGCATGGAGCGGCACAGCGCGAACGCATTGAAGGTGGCGCAATTCCTGGAAGGCCATCCGCTGGTGAACTGGGCGATTTATCCGGGGTTGGAGAGCCATCCCACGCATGGTCTGGCGGCGAAGTATTTTTCCGGCGGCTTCGGCGGCATGATCGGCTTCGGCATCAAGGGCGGCCTGGAGGCGGGCAAGGAATTCATCCGCAACGTGAAGCTGGCCTCGCACCTGGCGAACATCGGCGATGCGAAAACGCTGGTCATCCACCCGGCGAGCACCACCCACTCGCAGCTCTCCGAGGAGGAGCAGAACCAGGCCGGCGTCACCGCCGACTTCATCCGCCTGTCGGTCGGCATCGAGGATGTGAACGACATCATGGAAGACCTGGACCAGGCGCTGAAGGCAGCGCAGTTGGTGAAAGCCTGACGCAAAAGTGTGAACGGAGCCTTCCGAAAGGGAGGCTCGTTTTGTTTGGTGTATCTTCCGTTTCATGCATCGTATAAAGCCGGATGGGGCGGGGTTGGGGAAAAATCGGCGATAAACGCCGTTTTGAGGTTTAAAACAAGCGGTTTTTGGGTAACACCAGGTAAGCCACTTATCGAGCAACCTGCTCTTCGGCGCCCCGGACCCCGATATTTTTCACGCTCATTTCACGCTTAAAATGTCTGCCAGAACCGGGATCTGCGGGGATCTGCCTGGAATATTCATTCATCGTCGGTGTAACAAATCGGCCAGGTCGGACGTACATACTATAGGTGCATTGCCCCTGCCCAGGAGGTTTCGCCATGTATCGCCACCTGTTCCGCGCCACCACCGGCCTGGCGGCTATTGTGATCGTCGGCCTGGTGACTTTCAATCTCACCCGCACGCCGGTGAAGTCAGCCTTCCTGTCGTCGAATGCGGCTAAGAATCCGGCCAGCCTGCAACTGCTGGTGGACGAAGTGAAGGTGGTCGGGTGGATCAGCGGCGCGAAAGATTACGCCGGTCGCACGGTGACGATCCAGTCAGGTAACGAGAAGGTGACGGAGACGGTGGGCGAGGGGAACGTCTTCACCTGGCAGTATGCGGTGAAGGCGCCGACCACCGCCACCGTGACCTTCGGCGACTTCACCCAGTGCGTGAACCTGACACCGCCGACGAAGTTGGAACCCGCCGCCTATTTCGTGGTGGACCGCACGGTCTATCGCCCGGGGCAGCAGGTGCAGTTCGCCGTCTTCCTGCGCAAGCGCGATGCCGAGGGCAATTTCCTCCCCATCCGCAACGAGCAGGTGACCCTCAACATCAACTCCGAGCGCCGGAATACCAGCGTGGCCCAGTTGAAGATGACTTCGGACGATTTCGGCCGCATCACCGGCAGCTACACCTTCGGCGAAAGCGAGGTATTGGATGCCTACCAGCTCTCCATCCCCGGCTACCAGGGCGAGGCACGGGTGACGCTAGCGGAATTCCGCAAGGCGAAGATCCGATTGGCCATCGACGGGAAGGTGGCGGCGGACAAGCTGACCGTTTCTTTCGACGCTCTCGATTTCCTGGAACAGCACGTGCCCAATGCGAAGGTGCGCTACGTCGTGCAGGTGGTGCGCAATGCGAAGAAGCAGGAACTCGGCAGCCTGAAATCGGAGGAGTTCGTTTACAAGCGTGCGAGCAGCGGTGCCTGGTGGAACCCCCGTGACATGAGCACGGAGGAGGCGCTGCTGGCGGAGACGGAGCCCACCTTCATGCCGCGCTTCAATCCCACCGACGGCACGGTGGTCGCGCAGTTCGACGGCGACCTGAAGATGGCGGAGGGCCATGCGGAATATTCGCTGCCGATCAAAACCGAGTGGAACGACACCCGTCACCAGGTGCGCGTGGAAGGCGTGCTGGTGGACGCCAATGGCCAGGAGCAGCGCGCGACCCGTGAGATCTCCTTGCGCGGCAAAGAGGGGACGCTGAAGCTGGCCACCGAGAAGCGATATTTTGAGCCGGGCGAGAAGATCAGCGTGACGGCGGACAGCCCGCGCGGGGCGGACACCTCGCTGGTGGTGATGCGTTTGTCGCCGGGGGCAGCAGGAGGACGGTATTATCCCAATTATTACGGAGATTATGCCTACTCCGGAATCGGCTTCCGCAGATCAAGCATTGCATCCCCGCGCTGGGTCGATCTCGACACGGACAACATAGAGCACAATCTGGTCACTGCTGTGCCGCTGAAGGACGACCGCGCGGAGGTGACGCTCAACGAGCCGGGTTCGTATATGCTGGTGGGCATCGCCACCCTCCCCGACGGCACCACTGCTCGTGACGAAGTGGGCTTCATCGTGCAGGAATCGGCCGACCAGCCGGGATTGAACCTGAAGCTGGACAAGGACGAATACGCGACGGGCAATGTGCTGAATGCGCTGATCTCTAGCCGTTTTCGCGATGCGAGGGTACTGCTGTCACTGCGCGACGGCACCGGCGTGCGCTGGTGGAAATCGGTCACGCTGAACGGCGAGACGGCGCGGGTGCGCTGCAAGCTGGACGACGACCTGAGCTACGGCTGCATCCTCGACGTGCAATACCCGGAGGGTGGTACGCTGCATGTGGCGCAACAGCCCTTCACCGTGGTACCCGAGGCGCGCACGGTGCGCGTGACTACCACCATGAAGGAGCGGGTGGACGCCGGCGAGCAGGTGAAAATCGGCATCGATGTGAACCGCAAGGAGGCGGTAGACCTGGTGGTGTCGGTGTATGACAAATCGCTGCTGGGGGTGGCGCTTGACACCGCGCCGGACATCCGCAGCTTCTTCCTCGCCGACGACCGCGCGCGGGAATATACCGATCGCGACCTGTTGCGCCGGCGGCTGGCCGGGGCGACCATCCAGGATGCGATAGACCGCATGGACGGTCGGCTGAAGGAGATGAAGGACGAGCAGCCGCGCACCCAGGACTATTATCAACTACGGAATGCGCTGCAGCAGTGCAAAAACGGCTATCTCTCTCCTCAAAATCTGCCGGTGCTGCTGGATGCCGTCGGCATCCCGGCGCTGGGAACGCAAAACTACTGGCAGCAGTATCATTTCAAGCCCGCGCAGGCGGCGAAGACCACGCTGTTTGAGGTGATGGACCGCTGGGGTTCGGAGCCGTATCAGCGTTTCCAATATGCCTTCTGCGGCGGCAAGCTGGTGCTGGGCGGCGGGTATTCATCATATCCTATGTCCTATGATATGTCATATCCCGTCGATGCTCTGCATGAAGTCGCCGGTATGCGCATTGCCAACGGCTTTAAAAGGTCAGCAGGAGACTATTTCGCCAGTGGAAATGCCGCGGCGTCGGTGTCTGCACAGGCGGCCTATTCCGTGCAACCGATCGGCCCGGCGCCGGTGGAGTTGACGGCTGGGGAAGGCATGCAGGTGCGGCGGGACTTCTCCGACCTGGCTTACTGGAGCGCGAAGGTGCGCACCGACCGAGGCGGCCACGCCGAGGTAGAGTTCAAGCTGCCGGATTCGCTGACCAACTGGCAGGTGGTGGTGACGGCGGTGGCGTTGGATATGAGCGTGGGTCGCAGCACCGGCACCTTCACCAGCACCCGGCCCATCATGGTGTGGCCGATGCTGCCGCGCAGTTTTACCGAAGGTGACCAGGTGCAAATCTTCGGCAGCGTGCAGAACCGCAGCGACCGCGACCAGCGTATCAAAGTGAGTTGCAAGGTGGAGAACGGCAAGCTGCTCGATGATCCGGAGCGTACCATCTCCGTGAAAGCCGGCGGCTACCAGCTGGTCTACTGGACCTACCAGCCGGAAGAGGAAGGCTTCGCGCAGATCCTGATGTCGGCCAAATGCAGCGAAGGCGAAGATGCTTCGCTGAAGCGGCTGCCGGTGGAGTCGTGCTCGGTAGAGGAGGTGATCACCGCCTCCGGCTTCTGCAAGCCGGAGACGCACATCACCGTGCCGGACGACGTGGACCTGTCAACCGCCAGCCTGGAGGTGAGCGTGTCGCCCACACTGGCGGCGGACATGGCGGACACGCTGCCCTTCCTGGTGGATTACCCCTATGGCTGCGTGGAGCAGACGATGAGCCGCTTCCTGCCGGCCATCCGCGTGGCGCAGACATTGAAGCATTACCACATCAAAAATCCTGAGCTGGAAGCCAGGCTGCCGAAGTGCGTGGACATGAGCATCAAGCGCCTGCTGCAGATGCAACAGCCGGACGGCGGCTGGGGCTGGAACGGCAGCAGCGCCACGCACGAGATGATGACCCCGTATGCGCTGTTTGGGCTGCTGGAAGCGGAGAAGGCTGGGTATCCCATCGGCAATGAGGATGCGGTGAAGCGCGGGCTGCAACGCGTGCGGCGATACATCGACGCGATGGGCGCGGCGCAGGCGTCCGACCGCATCTACTGCATGTATGTCTACGCGCATCGCGAGCCGGTGCCGGAAGCGTGGTGGTCGTTCATCGATGGGCAGGCGGATAACGGTAAATTGAGCGACTACGCGAAGGCGCTGGCGCTGGAGATGGCGGTGGACCACGGCAAGCAGAACCTGGCTAAGAGCCTGGCCGCCATGCTGCACGCCTCCGCACAGCGCTCGGGTGGGCAAGTCTATTGGCGGACGGCCGGCTTCTCACGCTGGAGCGACGACCGCAATGAAGTGACAGCGGCGGTGTTGAAGGCGCTGGTTGCCAATAATATCAATGATCCGCTCATCCCCGGCGTGCTCTCCTACTTCGCGCAGACGAAGCAGGGCAACCGCTGGAATTCAACCAAAGACACGGCGATGATCGTCTACGCGGTGTGTGACTACCTGGCCCGTGTGGAGGTGGCCGAGGGCAGCGGCAAGGCCATTCAAGTAACGGTGAACGACAGGCGCGCGCGGGACCTGGCGATGAATTCCGGGCTGGCGAAGAAGCTCACCGTGGCGGGCAAGGAACTGCACCACGGCGTCAACCTGGTGCAGTTCGCCAACGCGGCACCGACCTCGCTGTTCCGGCTGCGGCTGGTCTATCACAAGGAAGGTGTGGACATTGCGCGCATCGAGAAGGGCATCACCGTCTCGCGCCGCTTCTACCTGTTGAACAAGAAAGGCGCGCGGGTCTACGAGCTGAAGTCCGGCGACGCGGTGTCACGCGGATCGTATATTGAGAGCGAAGTCGGCGTCACCTACCACATCCCCGGCGACATGCGTTATGTGTTGCTGACCAGCCCCAAGTTGTCGAGCTGCGAGACGCTGCCGGAGAACGATCCTCGTTTCGGGAAATCTTCAACCGCGGGTTACGTATTGCGTGAAGACCGCAACGACGCCATCGACTTCCATCACGAAATCACCCCGCGCTCATTCATCGACCGCAGCGTGCTGCATGCCGAGTTCGCCGGCGATTTCGTCGCCGCCCCCGCCGCGGTGGAGCTGATGTACCGGCCGGAGGTGTGCGGGCACAGCGCGACGTTCAAGTTGAAGGTTGCGGATACGGAAAAGGGGGGGTGAGAGAAGAAACCGGTCCTTCTTGCTCTTGCTCTATACTCTTGCTCTTGCTCTAAAAAAGCCTCACGGATTTGATTACCGTGAGGCTTTTTTAGAGCAAGAGCAAGAGCAAGAGCATTATTATGCCTTCAGGCTGGCCTTGCTCCGTGTATATTGCAGCTGCACATCGGCGTTGCGCTGCTCGAGCTGGGCGCGGCTGATTTCGATGACTTCCTCGGCCTCGTAGGTGGACATGGTGCCGACGGTGACCATGTCGCAGTCGCGGATGGTGTTCCACACGAAGGCGAGGCCAGTGGGGGGCAGCAGGCGGCCGGCAGCCAGCGGCTTGATGGTCATCACCGGCTTCTTCGCATTCTGGATGATGCGGCCGATCCAGTCCGTTTCCACCTGGCAGAGGAAACCGGCGGCGTTGTAGGGCTGGATGTAGGCGTCGACAACGTCATCGCCGGTATTGTCCGCGCAGACCACCGATTCCGGGGTGTGGGTACTGAGGCCCGGCACCAGGCCGAATTCGCGGACGATGCGAAGCAGCTCCGCCAGCTCCGGCATGAACTTCCGCTCGCGCCGGTCGAGCAGCCCGTCGGTGGTGCACTGGTGCGGGAAGCAGAACTGGCCGCGCAGCGACTTCACCGATTCACAGGTGCGCTTCCAGTCGTCATACGTGCCCGGTGTGTTCCACTCGCCATCCCAGGACCGCCAGTGCGGGGTGACGATCCACAGCATCTCCTGCCCGGTGCGCTGCTCCACTTCGTCCAGCGCCTGGCGCACGAACTCGCTTTCCATGCTCATGAAGGCGTTGCAGCCGTTGCGCGCGAACACCTCGATGACCTTCGCGACTTTGGACGGCGTGTCGAACAGCTCCGTGATGAGCTTATCCTTGGCGGCGCTGGTGTGCGAGAAACCGAGCACCCAGTTGCTGCCGCAAATCAGGCGGGGTAGGGAAATCCCCCCGACGGTCGTGCGCGGGAAATCGGACATGGGAACCTCACTTTATTTACCGGACTGATAAGGAAGTTGCCTTATTGGCGCGATCTTTCGTATTATAACATTATCTAGTAACGGGTAAAGCCGGAACCAGACAGATTATTCTGCCAGGCTACCGGCCGGTTTTCAATGGTGCCTGAACCCGGATTTTTGGATATACTGAGAGCGGAGGGTGAAAACGGATGGTCGTGCGGGTGGATGAGGCTGGTTCGGTCGGGGTGGTCGAGACGCAATATTTCGACTATCCGGGCTCGCTGGTGCTGGAGTCCGGCCGGGAGCTCGGGCCGATCCGGCTCGCCTATGAGACCTACGGCACGCTGAACCCCGCGAAGGATAACGCCATCCTGCTCGTGCACGCGCTGTCCGGCGATGCCCACGCGGCCGGGTATCACGCAGAAGATGTTGACAGGCCGAAGCGCAAGCCCGGCTGGTGGGACATGATGATCGGGCCAGGCAAAGCGTTCGATACCGACCGCTTCTTCTTCGTCTGCTCCAATATCATCGGCGGCTGCATGGGCAGCACCGGGCCGAACAGCATCAACCCGGCAACCGGCCATCGCTACGCGCTGGATTTCCCCATCATCACCATCGGCGACATGGTAGAAGCGCAGCGGCTGCTGATGGATCACCTCGAGATCCCGCGCTGGTATGCGGTCACCGGCGGCTCGATGGGCGGCATGCAGGCGTTGCAGTGGGTGGTGGCCCATCCCGACCGCGTGGAGCGCTGCATCCCCATCGCCACCACGCACCGGCTGACCGCGCAAGGCATCGGCTTCAACGCGGTGGGGCGGGCGGCGATCATGAGCGACCCGAACTGGCGCAACGGCGAATATTACGATGACGAGCTGCCGGCCAACGGGCTGTCGGTGGCGCGCATGATCGCGCATATCACCTATCTCTCCGAGCAGTCGATGCACGAGAAGTTCGGCCGTAAGCTGCGCAGCACGGTGGAATATTCGTGGAATTTCACGCCGGAGTTCTCGGTGGAGACCTACCTGCAATACCAGGGCGACGAGTTCGTCAAGCGCTTCGACGCCAACTCCTACCTCTACATCACCAAGGCGATGGACTATTTCGACCTCGGCGCGCGCGCGGACTCACTGGTCGCCGCGATGGAGGAGGTCACGGCGCGCTTCCTGGTGATCTCCTTCAGCTCCGACTGGCTCTTCCCCACCGTCCAGTCCCGCGAGATCGTCCGCGCCCTGCGCCGCAACGGCATCGACGTCAGCTTTGTGGAGATCGAATCGAGCTACGGGCATGATGCGTTTTTGCTGGAATCCGAAGAGATCACGCGGCTGGTCAAAGGATTCCTGCAGTAACCCGGCATATATCAACACAAAGGCACGAAGACACGAAGGCACAAAGAGTTAATTAATCTTTGTGTCTTTGCGACTTTGTGTCTTTGTGTTGCTGAAATCTGCTAGAATTACCCTGCTATGCGTATCCTCATTCTTGGCATTGAAAGCAGTTGCGACGAGACAGCGGCGTCGGTGGTGTCGGACGGGCGGGAGATGCTGTCCAACGTGGTCAGCTCGTCCGAGCAGTTCCACAAGGAATTCGGCGGCATTGTGCCGGAGATCGCCTCGCGGAAGCAGCTCGAATATCTGCTGCCGGTGATCAGCTCGGCGTTGGATGACGCGGAAGTCGCGCCCGCGGAGCTGACGGCGGTGGCGGTGACGAACGGCCCGGGGCTGATCGGCTCGCTGGTAGTGGGATTGGTGGGGGCGAAGACCTTCGCGGACATCCACGGCCTGCCGCTGATCGGCATCAACCACCTGGAAGGGCACCTCTACGCCAACTGGATTCGCCTGCCGGACGACCCGCGCCCGAAGCCGTCGCTGCCCGCGCTGGTGCTCATCGTCTCCGGCGGACACGCGCACATGGTGTGGATGGAAGATCACGGCGACTACCGCATCCTCGGCCGCACGCGCGATGATGCCCCCGGCGAAGCGCTGGACAAGGCGGCGCGCCTGCTGGAGTTGGGCTATCCCGGCGGGCCGATCATTGATAAATTAGGTCGAGAGGGCGACCCGCATGCGGTGGCGTTCCCCCGCGCGCTGCTGCCCGGCACCTTCGACTTCAGCTTCAGCGGCATCAAAACCTCGCTGGCAAACTACCTGAAGAAGACGGAGGCCGGCGGCCGCGCCTCGGTGGCGGACATTGCCGCCAGTTACCAGGAAGCAATCATGTCCGTACTGGTGGAGAAGCTGTTCCTCGCCGCCCGCGAGCTGGACCCGGCGCAGGTGGTGCTGGCCGGCGGGGTGGCGGCCAACAGCCGCCTGCGCGAGCTGGCGGAGGAGCGCGCACAGCGCGAAGGCATCCCCCTCTCGCTCCCCCCGCGCGTGCTCTGCACCGACAACGGCGCCATGATCGCCGCCGCCGGCTACTTCCACGCCTTGCGTGAGGATTTCGCGGCGATGGATCTGGATGCGTCGGCGAGCCTGCCGTTAGAAGGCCGAGGGTAGTTTGTAGTAGCGCCGTCAGGCGCGTGCCCGTTCTCATGCATAAAGCTCGTTATCGAAATAAAGAGGAAGGTTTCCTCGATATTCGATAACGAGCTTTATCTTCGGTAACGGGCACGCGCCTGACGGCGCTACTACGAACTACGCTTTCTTACTCCTTATACCGTCACCTTCGCCCACGGCGCGCCGACTTCGAAGAAGAGCTTGCCGGTGTTGTACGCTTCCATCGCGTAATCCTCGATGCCTTCCAGGTAGGTGGCGACTTCCTGGCGGCCGCCGTCTTCCAGCTCCACACGCTCGATGTGGGGGGTGCCGTGCAGGTGGGTGACGGTATTCTCCGAGAACATCTTATCCACCAGCTCGGCGAAGGCCAGCGTGTTATCGATGGGACAGGCGAGGGGCTCGCGGCCTTCCAACGCGGCGATGACGTTGCGGAACACGGCGCGGGTATTGCCGCCGTCGTCGGTGATCAGGTCGGGCAGCAGCTCCTCGGTGCCGTCGGTGAAGCGGACGCAGCCCTGCGGCTTCGCGTAAAAGTCCCAGATTACTGTGCCCTTCGTGCCTTCGATGCGCACCTGCATGTTGAACGGGATGTGGGTGCACACGCTGGAATAGAACGTAAACGGAATCCCGGAGCTCAAGGTGGCGCGCAGCGCGCAGGTGTCCTCGGTTTCGATATCATGCCCGGCGAACATCTCCGCCTGCAGTTCGACCGGCCGTACCGTCTGCCCGGCGGCGATGCCGGCAACGGTGAGCAGGAGCTGCGCCATGTGGGCGTAGGGATTGTTTAACGTGCCGTCGCGCACGATCTTGCCGTCCACGGTGATGCGGCCCGACCACTTCGCGCGGTTATAATAGTTGTCATACCGCTTCCCCAGGCACAGCGTGGAGAGCGAGGTTACCTCGCCCAGCCGGCCCGCCTCGAGCAGCCCGCGAATGGCCGCCAGCAGCGGCGAGGTGCTGTATTGGAAGCCCACCGCGCAGAGCTTGCCGGTGCGGCGCGCCGCTTCCGCCATCTGGCAGGCGTCTGCCAGCGTGGCTGCCGGCGGCTTTTCCACCAGCACGTTCAGTCCGCGCTCCAGGCACTCGACCGTCATCGGCGCGTGCAGGTGAATAGGCATGGGCAGTGTAATCAAGTCCAGCTCCGGATGCTTGTCAAGCAGCTCCCGGTGATTGTCATAACAGGCCACGCCCCGCCCGCGCAGCTCCGCCACGTCATCCGCAAAGTCCGCTAGCCGAATGTCCGCCACGGCAGTGAAGTGCGCCAATCCGGCATCCGCTACGTGCCGCGCCGCATCGAGATGCGCCGCGCCGAAATTGCCAATGCCGACCACGGCAAAGTTGATCATGGTGTGAGAACCTTTCCAGTTGCATTGAACAGTGACTAGTGCTGGGTGATTCGTGACTAGCGAATTTGATACCGAAAAGTCGATCGTGGATATGTTCACCTTTCACTAACCAGATCACTAGTCACTAGTCACTAGTCACTAGTCACTTCTTCTTACATTATCGTCGTAAAGACGGCGCGCACGATCTCATCCAGGCTGGTGACGCCGGCGCGGGCTTTGCTCACGCCGTCTTCGAGCAGCGTGGGGTAGCCCAGGCTGGTGATGATCGAGCGAATCTCGTCTGCAGGCGCTTTGTGCACAATCGCGCGCTGGATATCCGTGTGGACGGGCACGACTTCGAAAACGCTGACGCGGCCGAGGAAGCCGGTGTTCCGGCATACCGAACAGCCCGTGCCGCGGTAATATACCGTATTGTCGTTTGGGAGCTGCAGCCGTTCCCTGACGATATCCGTCGGTTGCTCGGGCTGCTTGCAATGGTCGCAGACCTTGCGCACCAGGCGCTGGGCGACCAGGCAGTTGATGGAGGAGGCGACCAGGAAGGGTTCGGCGCCCATGTCCACCATGCGCGCGGCGCCGGCGGCGGCGTCATTGCAGTGCAGCGTGGAGAGCACCAGGTGGCCGGTCAGCGCGGACTGGACGGCGATCTCCAGCGTTTCCAGGTCGCGGATCTCGCCGACCATAATAACGTCCGGGTCCTGGCGCAGGATGGAGCGCAGGCCGGTGGCGAAGGTCAACCCGATCTTCGGGTGCACCTGCATCTGGGTGATGCGCGGAAACTGGTATTCGATCGGGTCCTCGACGGTGATGACGTTTTTCGTTACGCAATCCATCTTCGTCAGGCAGGAATACAGCGTGGTGGTTTTGCCGGAGCCGGTGGGGCCGGTGGCGAGGATCATGCCGAACGGCTTGCTCAGCATCTCCTCGAGGATGGTTCGGTTTCGCCCGTCGATGCCGAGTTGGTGGAAATCCATCATCGTCGCATTTTTCGGCAGCAGGCGCAGCACGGCTTTTTCGCCGAAGGCGGAAGGCACGATGGAAACGCGGATGTCATATTCCTGCTTGCCGAAGGCGACGTCGAAGCGGCCGTCCTGGGGCATGCGGTTTTGCGCGATGTCCAGCTTGGCGAGGATTTTGATGCGCGAGATCACCTGCGGGTGGGTGGCCACCTCATAGGAGCTCTGGTCGTACATGATGCCGTCGATGCGGCAGCGGACCAGGATTTCCTTTTGATGCGGCTCGACGTGGATGTCGCTGGCGCGGTCGGTAATGGCGCGCTGCAGGATCGTTTCCACCGTGGTGGAGGCTCCCCGCTGCTCGGATTGCGGGCCCACCACGCTCGGATCGCTGGTGGTTACGGAAGGGGTTTCCAGCGTGCCGCCAAATTCCTTCACCAGGTCGGTCGGCGCCTGGGTGTAACTCGCCGTCGAGTAATGGGCTTCAATCGCCCGCACGATATCCTGCTCGTTTGCCGGCACCGGGTTGATGCGGCAGCCGCAGACTTGCTGCAGTTGATCGAGCATCATTAAATTGTTCGGATCGGCCGTGGCCACGCTCAACGCCTTGACGCCGTTGCGCAGCTCGGTGACGCCGAGCGGGCAGACACGGAAGCGCTCGGCGGTGGCGCGGGGCAACAGCAGCAAGGCTTCCGGGGGCACCTGAACATCCTGGGGGCGAAGGGCGGGCGTATTCTCTCTCATGACATCCTCCTCGTGAGCATGCTTCTGCACCCGTGTGGCGCAGGCGTGACGAGGCCGGATGGGCGCCCGTTCACGGTTTGAAAGTATAACGCAACGGGAAGCCAAAATCAAACGGGCCGCCACCGAGGGCGATTGATTGTTATGAGATTGCATTTGCCTTTGCCGGATGAAGAAGGAACTGTGCCGCCGGGGACGAAAAATACAATTGTATGGATAGAACGGGACAGGTTGTGCTCATCACCGGAGCCGGGCGCGGTATTGGCCGCGCCATTGCTGTGACCTTGGCCGGGCGTGGCCTGCGCTGCTGTTTGACGGCACGCACGCCGGACGGGGTGGGGGAAACCGCGCGGCTGGTGCGCGAGTCAGGCGGCGAGGCACACGTGATCCTCGCCGATCTCACCGGCCCCGCGGCGCCGGAGCGGATCATCGTGGAAACGGTGTCGCACTTCGACGGGTTGGATATACTGATCAATAACGCCGGCCTGCTGCTGGTAAAACCCTTTGCCGAAACCACGATGGCGGAGTTCGACGAGTTGATGGCGGTGAACCTGCGCGCGCCGTTTGCATTGACGAAAGCGGCACTGCCGCACCTGGAAGCATCGTCAGGGGTGATTATCAATCTGGGCTCGGCGGCGGGCAAGCGCTTTTACGCGGGTCAGTCGCTGTACTGCGCATCCAAGCACGCCCTGCACGGCTGGAGCCGGGTGCTGGCGGCGGAGTTGCGCGCGAAGGGCATCCGCGTGCATGCCATCTGCCCGGGCGGGGTGGCGACGGAGATGAATTTTACGCAGCGGCCGGATTGGAATCCGGAGGACCTGATGAGCCCGGAGGACATCGCCGCCGGCGTCAACTTCCTCCTCGACCTGTCCCCGCGCGCCACCGTGGATGAATTACCTATGCGGCGGGCGGCCGCCGACCCGATCTGGGGGTAACGTTATCCGCAGATTTAAATGATTGAGATGATTTTTCGCTTCGCGAAAGAGCCTGCAAGCGCTGATGACAGTAAAAAGCAATTACTCGTCATCCATGCAAGCCGGCCCATTCATTTTAATCTTTTTAATCTGCGGAGAAAAATAGAACAGGGAGATAACCATGTCTGTGACGGCTTCGCAAACGCTGGAGCAATTACTTGAGATGTCCCACGAGCTGGGGCGGCCGGAGAACGATCTGGCGATGTATGGCGAGGGGAACACCTCTGCGCGGGAAGGCGAGAACTTCTGGGTGAAGGTCAGCGGTACCCAGCTGCACGGTATCGAACCGAGCGGCTTTGCGCTGCTCGACCGCGCGAAAACGGAAGGCTTGCTCGACCGCGACCTGAAAAACGACCAGGAGATCCTGGCGGGGCTGCTGGAGATGCGGGTGGACGGCGGCACGCGCTACCCCTCGGTGGAAACGATGATGCACGCCTACCTGCTGGGGCTGCCCGGGGTGAATTTCGTCGGGCATGTGCACCCGACCGCGCTGAACGGCATCCTCTGCTCCACGCGGGCGGAAGAGCTGGTGAGCATGCGGCTTTATCCCGAGCAGATCGTCATCTGCGGCATCATGCCGGTGTGGGTCCCCTACGCGGACCCCGGCCTGCAGTTGGCGCGCACGGTGCGCGAGCGCGTGAAGCTCTGGATGGACGAATACCACGTGACGCCGCGCACCATCCTCATGCAGAACCACGGCATCTTCACCACCGGCGCCACCCCGCGCGAGGTGACCGGCGCCATCATGATGTGGCAGAAGACCGCCCGCGTCATCCTCAACGCCCTGATCTGCGGCGGCGTGAACTACCTCCCGCAGGACCAGGTCGAGCGCCTCTACACCCGGCCGGAAGAGAAGCTGCGCGAGAAGGTGATCTTCGACAAGGGTAAGTAAGAGGGGATTGTCTGATCTTTGATTTATAGGATTATTGGATTACAGGATTTGTGAAAATACGAATAATCCTAAAATCCTACGAATCAAGGTTCAGACGAATACCCGTTATGTGAAAGGACCAACGATGTCTGACATATTGGAACGGTATAAGAACGTAGACTATCCGATCCCCACGCGGGAGCGGAGCTGGTTTTTGTATGGTAAGGGGCTGGAGAGCCTGGGTAAGGATCAACAGCCGGTTGAGCATGACGTGCCGACTCCGGGGCCGGATCAGTTGCTGGTGCGCTGCGACGCCAACGGGCTGTGCTTCAGCGACATCAAGATCATCCTGCAGGGCGGCGATCACGTGCGCATCCATCGCGATATCGCCAAAGAGCCGGTGATCATGGGGCACGAGTCGGTCATCACCGTGGTGCAGGTGGGCGAGAAGCTGAAGGGAAAATACGAGGTCGGTCAGCGCTTCGTGGTGCAGGCGGAGATCTACCACAAGGGCGTGAACAAGGCCTACGGGTATGCCCTCCCCGGCGCGCTCACCCAGTATGAGCTCATCGGTGAAGAGATCCTGGACGGTGACGACGGTTGTTACCTCATCCCCATCAGCGACCGGACCGGCTACGCGCAGGCCGCGCTCACCGAGCCGTGGGCGTGCGTGGTGCACTCGTATACGCTGACCCATCGCCTGGGCGTGCAGGCCGGCGGCGCCTGCCTGATGATCGGCGGCGACGGGGCGGAGCAGCTGACCCTCGGCAGCACCTTCAACGAGGCGGTGCCCGCGAAGATCGTGGCGTGCCACCTGCCGGCCAACCTGCTTGACGGGGTGAAGGCGACTGGCGCGGACGTGGCGGAGATCTCCTGCCTGGACAACTGCGGCATCGACGCGATGGTCGAGATGCACACCGGCGGCAAGGGCTTCGACGACATCATCGTCTGCGGGAAGATCAACGACAATTGCCTGGAAGCGCTGACGGCAAAGCTGGCGCGCTTCGGCGTGCTGAACGTGGTGTGCGACACCCCGCCGGCGCGCCCGCTCTCCATCGACGTGGGCCGCGTGCACTATGAGTACTGGTATTACACCGGCAACCCCGGCCCCGATATCAGCGTATCCTACGACAACCACCGCCGCGTATCCGACCTGAAGCCGGGCGGCTCCGCCTGGTTCCTGGGCGCGGGCGGACCGATGGGACAGATGCACGTGCAGCGCGCCTGCGAGATGCCGAACGGCCCGTCGCTGATCGTGGCCACCGACATCAACCCGGATCGCCTGCAGGAGCTGAAGGACCGCTTCATCGCCGCCGCGGAAGCGCACGAGCGCACGCTGATCGTGCTCAACCCGAACGACTTCTCCCCGGAGGAGTTCGAGGCGAAGATCTGTGAGCTCTCCAGCGGCTGCGGCTTCGACGACGTGGTGGCGCTGGTGCCGGTGCCCGCACTGGTCGAGCAGGCGGCGCGCCATTGCGCATATGACGGCATGCTGAACATCTTCGCCGGCCTGGCGCGCGGCACAAAGTGCACGATGAAGCTGGAAGACGTCTTCCAGCGCAACATCCGCTGGGTGGGCAGCTCCGGCTCGGCCATCGACGACATGCGGCTGACCTTGCGCCTGGCGGAAGACGGCGAGCTGCTCACCGCCAATGCCGCGGCGGCCATCGGCGGGCTGAATGCCGTTTACAACGGCTTGGATATGGTGATGGCGCAGGCAGTGCCCGGCAAGATCATCATCTATCAGCAGATCGAAGATATGCCCATCATCCGGCTGACCGAGCTGAAAGACGTCCTCCCCACCGTCGCCGCCAAACTGCGCGACGGCAAATACTGGACCATCGAAGCGGAGGAAGAGCTGCTGCGCATCAAGTTGCAACTGCCGGAAGCGGTGGAAGCGAAGTAAAAGGGTTAGATGAAATATGGGAGGGCGAGCGTCCCCGCGAGCCACGTGCGAGGCATCCGTGGATAACGCTAGATTCGTCAATTACGTAAGGCGGGTCTCGACAGGCGTTTTCGTCGATTTCGAGCGTCCCCGCGAGCCGCGTGCGAGGCATTCGTGGACGACGCTCAATTCGCCAATTACGTAAGGCGGATCTCGACAGGCGTCATTGTCGATAACGGGCGCAGAATCGCGGCTCGCGAGGACGCTCGCCCTCCCAGTCATCCATATATTGTCATCTATCAACGGAGGCAATCATGTCCACCTACCAGACATCCCTCTCCAACGACATCGTCCTCATGCTCGCGCACGGCCCCGGCAACCCGCGCAATTCCGAAGGCGGATTCATCACGCTGCGGGACGGGCGGCTGCTGTTTATCTACTCGCATTACTACAGCGACAGCTGGGGCGACGATGCGGCGGCCTACCTGGCGGCGCGCTATTCGTCGGACGGCGGGCGCACCTGGACAACGGAAGACCGCACTACCCTGGAAAACGAGGGGCAGTTCAACGTGATGAGCGTGACGCTGCTGCGGTTGCCGGACGAGCGGATTGCGATGTTTTACCTGCGCAAGAATGCGGAGGATAGCTGCATCATGCGCATGCGCACCTCCACCGACGAAGGGGAGACGTGGAGCGAGGCGGTGGACTGCATCCCGTCGCCGGGGTACTACGTGGTGAACAACGACCGCGTGGTGCAGTTGCAGAGCGGCCGCCTGGTGGTGCCCGCCAACTATCACCGGCAGATGAGCCGACCGGGCAAGGACGGACAGCCGGAAATCGTCATGGATGGCCGCGGTCTGGCGATGTGCTTCCTTTCGGATGATAATGGCGAAACATGGCGCGAGGGTAAGGACTGGTGGGCGATGCCGGTGCGCGATCACAGCGGGATGCAGGAGCTGGGCGTCATCGAGCTGGCCGGCGGCCGGCTCTACGGCTACACCCGCAACTATGTCGGCCGCCAATACGAGATGCACTCGTTTGACGGCGCCGAGACGTGGACGCCCCCGCAGCCGTCGCCGTTTTTCTCGCCCTGCTCACCGTTGAGCATCAAGCGCATCCCCTCGACCGGCGACCTGCTGGCGGTGTGGAACGACCACAGCCAGGAATTGCACCCCCTGCCGTGGGGACCGGAGGCGAATAAAAGCTGGGGACGCACTCCGCTGGCCACCGCCATCAGCACGGACGAAGGCAATACCTGGACGCACCGCAAGTTGATCGAGACCGCGGTTGACCATGGCTACTGCTACACGGCTATTCACTTCGCTGAAGACGCGGTGTTGCTGGCTTACTGTTGCGGCGGCGGCAAGGACAGCCATGTGCTGCAGAACCTGTGCATTCGGCGGTTAACGTTGGATGAGTTGTATAATCAAGCGTAGGGGACTGTCCCGGCCCATCGTGAGAGAGAGATGGTAACGGTGACAGGCTAACGGTGGAATAGAATTAGGGACTGTCCCTGCCGTGTAAAGATAACCCTTCCGTGTAACGGGGACAGTCCCTATAGTTACGTTAACGAGCGTGAAAGGTGGTGGCGGCACTGGTTCTTCTGGGCCGGGACAGTCCCTGACCTTTCTCTGGATTAGAACAAGGAGCTACAGCAATGATCGATCTCAATGGTAAAGTCGCCATCGTGACCGGCGCCGGCCAGGGGCTGGGTGCGGCGATCGCCCGCCGGCTGGCGGATGAAGGGTGCAAAGTCGTGGTCGCCGACATGAACGGCGAGAATGCGGAACAAGTGGCCGCCTCGCTGCCCGACGCGATGGCGTTTACGGTGGACGTGACGAACGAAGAGCAAGTGGCGGCGATGGCCGCTGCCGCCGTGGAGAAATACGGGCGGCTGGACATCATGGTGCCCAACGCCGGCATCCTCATCGCCGAGCCCATCGAGAGCGCCGACGTGCGCAAGTGGCGCAAGGTGATCGACGTCAACCTGGTCGGCAACATGCTCTGTTGCAAGTATGCCGCGCAGGAGTTCATCAAGCAGGGCAGCGGCGCCATCGTGGCCATTAACTCCAAGTCCGGCAAGCGCGGCTCCTTCCGCAACAGCGCCTACGCCGCTTCTAAGTTCGCCGACATCGGGCTCCGCCAATCCGTCGCCCTGAAACTCGCCCCCATCGGCGCGCGCGCCAACTGCATCTGCCCCGGCAACCGGCTGGACAGCCCGCTGTGGCAGGACAGTCTTTTCGAACAAGACGCGAAGAA
>Ga0172368_10000137_pt1 | contig 96610 bp, 91 predicted proteins | sample Lak11m_FD_114540 | JGI IMG/M metagenome (GOLD analysis project Ga0172368, IMG submission 114540) | Freshwater microbial communities from Kabuno Bay, South-Kivu, Congo - kab_022012_11m | ecosystem: Environmental > Aquatic > Freshwater > Lake | place: Democratic Republic of the Congo: South-Kivu...
AAGAAGCCAGTTAAGATCGGCATCACGCTGAACTTGAATCCAATTTACCCGGCATCCGAATCGAAAAGAGATTGTGATGCAGCCAGCCGCACGGATGTCATGCTCAACCGCGCTGTGCTCGATCCGATTCTAAAAGGGACAACCCCGATCCAGGAGTTCACGCTTGGCAAAATGCTTTCATCATCACTCATCAAGCCCGGCGACTTGGAAAAAATCAAACAGCTTGATCTACTTGGTGTTAATTATTATTCGCGCTCGGTCATGAAATATGATGCCAAATTCCCACTCGTAGCCGCCGCACAAACTTTCCCCGAAGGCAACGAATATTCCGGCATGTGGGAAATTTTCCCGACAGGCATTTATGAAATATTGATGCGCATTTGGAAAGATTACAAACCAACCTGTGAACTCATGATTACTGAAAACGGCATCCCCGTCCCCGACGGACTCGACTTCGATGGCCGCGTCCGCGACGAGCGCCGCATCCGTTATCTTGAAAGCCATATCTCGCAAGTCCATCGCGCCATTCAGGACGGCGTGCCAGTCAAAGGATATTTCCACTGGTCACTGACCGATAACTTTGAATGGGCGCTTGGATATGGCCCGCGCTTTGGGCTGGTTTATGTGGATTACAAGACATTGAAAAGAACCGTCAAAGACAGCGGCAGATGGTTTGCGCACGTGATCAAAGAGAATGGCGTCAAGTTTTAGTTAAAAATCGCTCCGGTTCATTAATGGGATTCTTTACCACAAAGACACAAAGTCGCAAAGTTTTGCGGCTTCGTTACTTCGTGGTGAGGTTTTTTCGTTTTATGTCATTTACAAAATTCGTGGCCGAAGAGGTCTAATGAAAAAACTTTTACCTGCGCTCGCCATCCTCGCAATACTTTTTCTTTTCGTCACGCCTGCTCGTGCGGATAATCCTGTCTATGTTTATTATGCGGGGCCGCAAGACTCGGTTCACACTGTGCTGGATGCAAGCGTGACCACCGCGCAGTACGCGGTTACTTTCACGAACGATCCGCTACAGGCAAATGTCTTCCTGCTGAATGGCGTCATCCCCGACAACCCGCGCATCGCGCAACGTGTCCAATCAGGCGATGCGGGACTCGTGCTTGTCCTCGGCCCTGACCTGACTCAAGAACAGGTCAGTGGATTGCTAGGCTATCCTCTGACTTTGGAAAAACGTACTGACCCGATCAGCCCAACTAATCTAAAAGGTGTGGATGATCCGCTTTTAAAAGAAATTATTTGGAACGGCGCGCCGCAGGTGCGCGAAAGATTTACGGTGACAACACCGATTTCATCCGTGCAACCACTGGTGACCGGCTACGAAGATGGTGAATGGATCGCATGGAGTGCACGCGGCGGAAAAGACTTTATCTTCAACGCTTTTCTAACGAACGATTTCAATCCACAAATTCAAGAGTGGGCTTATTTCAATTATCTGATCTACCAAGTGACCTTCCGAGCCGCGGGACATAATTACGCGTCCTTCGCTGATTACCCCGGTTCGCCTGTCCCTCACACAGAACAGCGAAATTTGCTTTTGGCTGTAATGGGATTGATGATAGTCACAACCTTCGGTGCCTTCTTCCTCGTGCGGCGATATAGTTTGGCCCATCCTGAAGAATTGGACAAAATCGTTTCGAACAGAGTCCGGTTTGAGGTCAGAGAAGAAGCGAGCGGCTGGGAAGACATCGGCTTTCACCGGCCTCTCAGCGGATTCCTCGTCGCGCTGAGTCTGGGTCTCGTGCTGTTTGTCCCACTCATTATCTATCAAAATCTCATCCTGCCTGTTTACATTTTGCCGTCTGCAGAAGCGCTGGGCGTTTGGGGACGCGTCACTCAATTCTTCAGCCTCGCCTGGTATTTCTTCGACATGGGTACGAGCACGGCATTCATCAAGTATCTTTCGCAATACCGCGTGCATGACCCGAAAAAAGGAACCCAATACGGACAAATGTTTGTGTGGTGGCAGGCACTGTCCGGCGCGGTGCAGGTGGCGCTGGTGATCGGGCTGGCAAGCACGCTGGCACCACGCTCGGCTTACGCGTTGTATGCGTGGAGCGTGATCATCCATTCCTTTATTCAAATCCCTGGCTTCTATCAAGTCATGCGTCACGCGTTGAATGGATTTCAACGACAGGATTATGCGCGCATCCTTGATCTCGGCCTGAATGTTTTTATTCCAGTGCTTGTTCAACCTGTGTTCGTCGGCATCATGTACGCCTGGGGAAAATCAAACCCGGCCTTTGGCGGCGCGATGGGCGGATTATTCGGGCTTGGCATGGCGGCTTACGCGGCCGAGTTGCTGACCTTTCTGCTCGGCGTGTGGTTATATAAACGCATCGGCTATAACCTGCGCATTTTATTCCTGGCACACTTTGATTGGGAAATTATCGAGACCAGTTTTAAATTTGGAGTATTCGAGATGCTCGGTTCCGCCGCATGGTCTGCCGGGCAGGCCGCTGAAATTTGGATCACGCAAGCGCGGCTGGTCAACTACGCGGAGATCTGGGGCAACTGGGGATTGGCACAAAATTTCGTCTTCGCTTTCAACGTCTTGCAAACTTTATACGACGCGGCCATGCCCGCCATCTCGGAATCCATTTCGAATGGACGCAAAATACTCAGCCAATATTATTCGGTCATGTCTTACAAATATGGCGGAATGGTCAGCATGTTTCTTGGCGCGGTTTTGCTTGCAGTCGCGGATAGATTCATTCTGGGCGCCTCCGGCCCGGAATTTCAGCGGGCCGCCGTTTACGTGATTCCGCTCGTCATTTGGGGCGCAGTCCAATATCCCTCGTGGGTCGGCGATGGCGTTCAACTTGGTGCGAACCGCCCTTATCTAAAGTCGGCACTGGTATTCGGCGAACAGATCGTGCGCATTTCATTGGCGTGGATTTTAATCGAGCGCTTTCAGATCAACGCGCTGATCTTCGCCTACTTCGTTGGCTTGTTGACGAAAGGCATCGTCGCTTACATGGTCAATCATAAGCTGTGTTTCCCTCAACGTTTCTTCGCCTGGCAATCGCTGATCGCACCAATTCTTGCGGCAACGACGCATTATTTGCTGCTCCGTTGGTTCACTGGTCTCATCTGGAAAGATGATCAACTAACAAGTGTGTTGATTTTCTTCATCGGCATTCTGCCTTCGTTTCCTGTGTATTTATTCTTCTATGGTCTGTTCGGCGGTTGGGACCACGCCACGCTGGATGAGTTAAAAGCCGCCGTCGAATTAACCGGTGGCCTGCGTCCACTGGCGCGGATTGTTTGGGCATCGACTGCGTTCGGTGCGCGCATCAGCCCCCTGCATGGAAGATTCCCGATCACGATCCGCGATGCGGCGTTGAGGGAAGCCGCTGACTTAACAAATGAAAAGGTCAAACTCTAGCCATCATCCATCATAAAAATGATTATGAAAGATAAATTAATTCTTCGAGATGGTCGCGCCCTAGCCTTGGCCGAATACGGCGACCCGCACGGAAAATCCGTCTTCTTCTTTCACGGCATGCCTGGCTCGCGGATATTTCGTCCACCGGACGAGATCACGCGCAAACTGGGGGTGCGACTGATTTGTGTTGACCGTCCAGGGTATGGTGAATCCACTTTTCAACCGAACCGGCGCATTCGTGATTGGCCGCGTGATATTGCTCAACTTGCAGATCATCTCGGCATTGATAAATTCTTCGTTATCGGTCACTCCGGCGGCGGACCTTACGTTGCGGGCTGCGCGTATACTTTGCCCGAACGCGTCATCGCGGCCGCGTCTATTTGTGGGGCGGGACTAATCGATTCGTCACAGGCTCTGGAACACATGGAGGGTTTGAATCGCGTTGGCTTTCGCGTCGGACGCTTCATGCCTTGGACTTTGTGGCGATTCGCCATCTGGGCTTTTTATCGGGACGGGCATCAGCGGCCGGAAAAGATCATGGAACGCGACGCCGCTTCACGTCCGCGCGCCGATGCGGATTTGTGGAAAGTTGAATCGATCAAAAATATTTGCTACGCCAGCACCGTCGAGGCGTTCCGTCACGGGACAAAAGGTCACGCATGGGAAGCACGCTTGTTGACGCGTTCATGGAATATCCCGCTTGAAAAAATCCGCGTGCCTGTTCATCTCTGGCATGGCACCGCAGACCGCACCACGCCAATTCAAATGGCAAAATATATTGCTGACAGAATCCCCAACAGCCAACTGCACGTTTGCAGAGACGAAGCACACTTGTTGATCTTCCCACATTGGGAAGAAATCCTCGTCAATTTATTGGAGCTTTGATGAGAACTCTTCACGTTGTATCACACACCCACTGGGACCGTGAATGGTATCGCGCCTTCCAGCAATTTCGATTGCGACTTGTTCATCTTGTGGATGCCTTGCTTGAACTGCTCGAGCAGGACAAGAATTTCAAATTCTTCATGCTCGATGGTCAGACGATCATCCTGGATGATTATCTTTTGATGCGTCCTGACAACGAAAAGATCCTGCGCGATCACATCCGCAAGGGCCGCATCCTGATCGGACCCTGGCATATTCTGCCCGATATGTTTTTGGTTAGTCCTGAAGCGCACATCCGCAACCTGCTCGAAGGAGATAGGACCGCGCGCAAGTTCGGGCCGAAGATGATGATCGGATACATGCCTGATTCTTTCGGTCACTTCGGACAGATGCCGCAACTTGTGCGCGGCTTCGGCATGGACACCATCTCACTCTGGCGCGGACCCGACGATCAGCCCGCCGAATTCTGGTGGGACGCGCCGGATGGTTCGCGCGTGTTGATGGCTTATCAGCGCGACTCTTACAGCAACGGCGCGGGTCTGCCTGCCAACATCCCGTCCGAGTTTGCCGCGGGACTGGCCCGCGCCGCAGACTCACTCGCGCAATTTTCCAAAGTCTCCGATCAACTAATCATGTTCGGCACAGACCACATGGAGCCGTCGCACCACACATCCACAGCAATCGCATATTCCAACGCCGCCCTGCGAGGCACAAAGGTCATTCATTCGACTTTGCCCGCTTACGTAAAAGCGATCAAAGCTCAAATTGCAAAAGAACAAATCCACCTGCCGGTTTACAGAGGCGAGTTCCGATCATCCAAGCACTCACATCTTCTGCCCGGAGTCTTATCCACACGCATGTGGATCAAGCAACGCAATCAAGCCTGCGAGACCTTGCTCGAAAAGTGGGCAGAGCCATTCTCCACGTTTGCAGGTTTACAAATTGAAGCACGTAAACAATCCAACTCGCAGATCTTCCAGCTGAATAAAAAGCCCACCCAAATCTTGAGGCACTCATGGCGTCTGCTCATGGAATGTCATCCGCACGATTCAATCTGCGGCTGCTCGATCGACCAGGTCCATGATGAAATGCGTCCGCGCTTTGATCAGGTCATGCAGATTGGCGAAGAAATCACACAGCAGAGTCTGGAAGTATTGGCTGCCTCCATTCAAACCGACAGCAAATCGCTGACCGCAAATGGTCAATCGGCGATCATTGTCTTCAATCCGACGAACACCCCGCGCACTGACCTGGTCTCGCTCAGCCTTTCTTTGCCTGAAGGTTTTCAGGATTTCGACATCCTCGACGAAAACGGAGAAATCATTCCATATCAATCCGCCAGCGGCAAGACCAGCCAGCATATTAACGTCAATGTGCGGCGCGAAGAACTGGGCAGCATCCTCGCCATGGTACATGAGGGCCGCGCAGGTAATCTTGTTATTCAGGATATCCGCTTCAGACAACAAGATCACGTAGTCAATGTCGAAGCCATCGTGTCCGAAACAGGCAGCCCAAACATCAAAACATGGGAAGAGGCTTCAAAAACTTTACAAAGTTATATCGAGGACCCGGATGTTGAAATCTTTCACATCTTCGCCCACTCACCCGAGTCTGCCAATATTCTTTTCGCTGCGAAAAATATTCCTGCGTTCGGCTGGCGCACTTTCAAAGTACGCGGCCAGGAAAGCATTCCAGCACCCGTTCGCATTACGCCGCTTATGCGAATCCTTGCGCCGCTTGCCTCAACGCCTCTCGCCCAAAAACTTATCACTCGCTTGACACGACCATCCAATCGCCCGCCCTACATCATCGAGAACGATTTCTTCAGCGTCGAAGCAATTAGTGATGGCACGTTGACCATCACAGATAAACGCGACGGCTCGCGCTACACTGGACTCAATCGTTTTGTGGATGGCGGCGACTGCGGCGACGAATACAACTTCTGCCCGCCTCTCGCGGATCCGCAAGCGGTTGGCCGTTTAACCGGCGTTCGCGTGACCCGCGGCTCTGTCGTGCAAACCATTGAACTCGATCTTGAACTTCGCATCCCTGCCGAACTCGCATCTGACCCCAAATCCCGCTCACAAGATTTTGTCACATTGCCGATTACCACGCGCGTTACCCTCGCATCTGGTGTCTCTCGAGTGGACATTCAAACCAAAGTGGACAACCGCGCCAAAGACCATCGCCTGCGCGTTCATTTCCCCGCACCCTTCGCAACGGACTCAGCGGATTACGACGGCCACTTTGAAATCGTCAATCGCAAGATCGGATTGCCCGCATTTGATGATGCCTGGATGGAAGAGCCGCGTCCCGAAAAACCTCAGCGCGCCTTCACGGATGTCAGTGATGGTAAACGCGGATTGATGATCGCCAATCGCGGTCTGCCTGAAGTGGAAGTTTTGAAAAACAATGATGGCAACTCTGAAATTGCATTGACGCTTCTGCGTTGCGTCGGCTGGCTCTCGCGCGATGATTTCCCGAACCGCAAAGGACACGCCGGCCCATTCCTGACGACTCCGTCTGCACAAATGCCCGGCACATGGACATTTGACTACGCCATCACTCCGCACGCGTCAGATTGGAAAAACGCGTTCGAATTGGCGTACCAGTTTGAAGTCCCGATGCGAGGCGTGAGCACAGGCTTGCATGATGGCCCGTTGCCCGCCTCAGGTTCGTTCGTGGAGGTCATGCCTTCCACGTTTGCCATCACTGCTATTAAAGAATCTGAGGACGGAAGCGGCTGGCTGGTACGCGGTGTCAACTTGTCAGATGAACCGGCGCAGGTCAACATCAAGCCGTGGAGAAAATTCAAGAAAGTTGAACACGTCAATCTGGCTGAACAAAAAATCGGGCCGTTGAAATCAACGCCCGATGGACAGGTCAATCTCACAGCGCGCGGCCACGAGATTGTCACCATGATGTTTAGCGATTAAAGTACAGACTTCCGAAGTTTCTGAAGCTTCGGAAGTCTCTCTGCAATGCGCCCGCTCTAAACGCGACTTATTTCGCGACGAAATATCAAAGCCAAACCGAGAAGGAGCACGGCAATAATAAATGAAACGGGGATCATGATGTCGATCCTTCCCTGCGCCACGAATTCACCAATTATGTCAAACAACGCCAGCGCAATGGCCAGGTTGATCGTCCATGGCTGCTTCTTGATAAATCCCCATAAACAGAAGCAAAATAAGATTGCAATAATTGCTCCAGCAACCATCAATAAGACCGGAGAGACCGCAACGGTGGATGCGATGTCTGCCCAGTTGAAATAAAAGGCAAGGGTCACAAATATATGCTGGATAATTTTTTCAATGATCAACAGGATCAACAAATAATAGGCCCAGTTTGATTTCATCTTTTTGGGATGCGGGAGAGTTTCGCCAGTTGTTATCGTTCTTTCCTCTCAACCATCATTTTCAAATCATCCGCTGAAACAACGAAGCATTCTCAAACTATGCTATGTTTTCATCACGCCATACATTTGATCTGGCGTGAGAATTTTCGGGAATCTTTCACGCAATGCAAAGCGTATATTATAACAAAGATGACATGCATCTGCGTAAGTCGATTCGTGCGGCAGATTATATTCAGTGACCAAATCAACCGGGCCGCCTGCCAGCAACGGCCCACAGATCGGATGCGTGTCCGCGTTGTAACTTTCACAGATTTCCTTCAAAGGCTTTTCAAAAACATTTCCGATGACGAGTCCCTGACAGATGTGCAGATTCCCAAACGGGTCGAGATGGACGCGTCCGGGCTCGCGCAAATCTTCGTGCGGACATTCGGTGAAATGCTCCCATGATTCATGCGGCGCAGGCGGAGCCAGATTATGAGCCGCGCGTCCGCGATACATGACCGCTCCCTGATCTTCGATTTGTCCGTGCGTCTGCGGAGCATCATCCGCTTCGGGCTGCCCCACGCTGATCATGCCGGTCGGGATGTTCAGCCATTTGGCGGCGACCATCGCGTTCTGCGGATTCTCGCCCAGACGTTTTTCGCAATGATAAAGATCACTGCTGACAGTTAAATCGCTGAGGCGCCCAGCAAAAGATTGCAGCCATTCCGCCGCATCTGCAACCGTCGTTGCCCAATACGCGTTCGATACGATGCCAACTTGAAAGCCCATTTCAGCAGCTTTCTTCACGCCTTTGACCAACACGGCATAATAAAGAAACGGTTCGCCGCCCTCAAAGTAGATCCATTCCACACCCACGTCTTTGGCCTGGTTCAAAATTTGTTCAACCTGCTCGATAGACAACACGCCGCTTTGCCGCGGACTCCCCCACACAAAACAATGATCACACTCAAAGGTGCATTGATAGGTCAGCAAAACGTGAAGCCCAGAGAGTTTCATTACGTCTCCTGTTCACATTCAGTGTACGTCAAAGGGGCAATGAAGTCATGAAGCAAATGTCACCTTCGAGGCTATAATTAAGTAACCTTCCGGAGGAAAAATGTCAAACGTCTTCGCTTCCAAACACCCGCTTATCCTGCACAAACTTTCCCGTCTGCGCAATAAAAACACCGAACCGAAGAAGTTCCGCGAACTGGTGCGCGAGATCGCCGCACTTCTTGCCTACGAAGCCACTGCGGATTTGGCAATCACGCCGCGCGAACTGGAGACGCCCCTGGCAAGAATGACGGGCTATGAACTAAAAGAGAAGATCGGTCTCGTCCCGATTCTGCGCGCGGGACTTGGCATGGTCGAGGGCATCTGGGAACTCATGCCCGTCGCCGAAGTCTGGCACATCGGACTCTATCGCGACGAACACACGCTCAAGCCGGTGGAATACTACAATAAGCTGCCCATCGAGCCGACTGTATCCGTTTGCCTCATTCTGGACCCGATGCTGGCCACCGGTGGTTCGGCCACTGCCACCGCTAATGTCTTGAAGCGCTGGGGCGTGAAGAAGATCAAGTTCGTCGGTCTGATCGGCGCACCGGAGGGAATTGCCGCCATGCAAAAGGCGCATCCCGACATCGACATTCATCTCGCCGCGATTGACGATCATCTGAACGAGCGCGCCTATATAGTCCCCGGCTTGGGCGACGCGGGCGACCGTCAGTTTGGAACGGGATAGTTCAGTGTTCAGTAATCAGAGGCAGTGATTAGCGAGGTGAACGATGTGGAAAATAATTATCTTCATTCTCTCCTCTCTCTTACTGGTTTATATTTCCAGAGCATCTCTGTTCAAGCCGCGCTCGCACGGTTTCTTTCGTTTCTTCGCATGGGAAGCAATCGTTGGATTGTTTCTGCTTAACGTTGAAGATTGGTTCCGCGATCCGTTCGCCTGGAACCAAATCATCGCCTGGATTTTACTGTTCGCCTGCATCGTTCCATTGGTGTTTGGCATCCAAGCGCTAAAATCGCGCGGAAAGCCAGCCGCAAAACGCGTCGGCGACGAATCACTGTTAGCTTTTGAAAAAACCACCCAACTTATTACCAGTGGAATTTACAAATACATCCGTCATCCGCTTTACAGTTCGTTATTTCTGTTAACATGGGGAATATTTTTCAAATCCACTTCGCTGGCTAGCGGAGCACTCGCCGCGCTTTCAACCATATTTCTGGTTTTCACCGCCAAAGCGGACGAAGCCGAATGTGTCCAGTTTTTTGGTTCGGCATATTCTAAATACATGCAAAAGACAAAAATGTTCGTTCCGTATGTTTTTTAAATCATAAGATTGCCACGCGCCTTCGGCGCTCGCAATGACATCCAAGTGATAAAACCATGAAAGCCATGCTCCTGCGCGAGACCGCACCATTTGCACAAAATCCAACTCCGCTTTCGCTCGAAGATTTGCCCGAGCCAAAAGTTGAGGCGGGCGAAGTTTTGATCCGCGTCACGGCTTGCGGAGTCTGCCACACTGAACTGGATGAGATCGAAGGGCGGATGAGACCGAAGTTGCCGGTTGTTTTGGGGCATCAAGTAGTTGGAATTGTAGAGTCCATCGGCTTGCCGACAAAACAGGAGCAAGCTCCTGCACTCCAAAAGAATCAAAGGGTTGGTGTGGCGTGGATCGCATCGGCGTGCGGGAAATGTGAGCAATGTTTATCTGGCAATGAAAATCTGTGTGCGGAGTTCAAAGCCACAGGCCGCGACATTGACGGAGGCTACGCGGAATATATGAAAGTTCGCGCGGACTTTGCCCATCCGATTCCATCGTCGCTATCAGATTCAGAAGCCGCGCCGTTATTGTGCGCGGGCGCAATTGGTTATCGTTCATTAAGACTGGCAAACATTCAGGATGGACAGTCACTTGGCCTGACCGGTTTCGGCGGCTCGAATCATCTCGTGTTGAAGATGGCAAAACATAAATATCCAAATTCAAAAATATTTGTGTTCAGCAGAAACACTGAGGAGCGCGGGTTCGCCCTTTCGCTGGGAGCGGCTTGGGCCGGGATGATTGATCAGAGTCCGCCCGAGGCGTTGGAGGCAGTCATTGACACAACGCCCGTTTGGGGTCCGGTAGTGGAAGCGCTGAAGCATCTGAGTCCAGGCGGAAGAGTCGTGGTCAATGCCATCCGCAAAGAGGAAGCCGACAAGGAAGTTTTGATGAGGCTGGATTATCCGTCGCAGTTGTGGATGGAAAAGGAAATCAAGTCAGTGACGAATGTGACGCGTGCGGACGTGCGCGAGTTTTTGCAATTGGCGGCAGAGGCCGGCATCAAGCCTGAGTTTCAGGAGTTTGAGTTGAAGGATGCCAACCGCGCGCTGGTCGAAATGAAGCAGGGTAAAATTCGAGGGTCGAAGGTTTTGCGCGTGGCTTAAAGTTTGGAGGCAGAATGGCTTATAACGAAGAACTCGCAGAACGAATGAGGGCACAACTAAAATCGGCGCGCGGCGTGAACTGCGGCCCTCCCGAGGCTTACACCGCCTCCGTTTGTCCATGATCTTAAATCCTGGAACAAACACGAAGGGGGAATGATCCTTTGTGATTCTTGGTTTGCTTCATGTTCAGGTTGTTTCTCGGCCGTGACGGCAGTCTCATCCCTGCCGCCGATTGGGATGGCTCATTTGTCCTGCACTCCAAAAAAATACATAGCAGCAACGCACCTCCCGCACCGTATGCAGAAATACATCCATAATAAGACAAACCCGGACATGCTATGTCCGGGTTTGTCTTTCAGATTCCTGTCAGTGTAGCCAAAATCTGCTCGAGTTTAACTAATTCCCCACAGATTCTGCAAAACCTGCCAGTGATTTGCGGTCAGCATCGAACCGGGACAAATCCACAGGTTTGGCATCCCACCAGCCTGGGCAGACTGGATGGCCGTCTCGAAGTCTGTGGCCGTAACGGTCGTGCCGGAGGCGCCCCATAGTCCAATGGAAAGAATGACCCGGTTGTTCCCAAATTGCGTCAGGTACGCAGCAATGTCACGTGAGTATTCCGGAGCATACCCATCTTCGCCAAAGTAATCCCAAACAACAATCTTGTCAACGTTCTGCAGCATTACGTTGTAATTCGTGCCTTTGTTGTTGGTCATCAGGCTCAAATTGCCATAACTGACACCAACATCCATGAATAGTTGTTTCCCATACTGGTGCGCAATGGCCGCCGCACGGCCCAGGAACTCGCCTAGCACAGCGGAACGCCAATTACCGATGGAAGGATCATCAATGTTAACCTGTCCATTGGACTGGCGCGGCCAATCGGTCTGGCCGGTGGCGGCAGAATAAAGCGCCAGGTCGTCCGGCCCGTAACCGTCAATCCGGTAGGACAATTCGGTAATGGAAATCGAGCTCACGTTCGGATAATTGGCGGCAATGTAACCGACCATATCCAGGAGGTTCTGGCCGAATGCTCCATGGACCAGTTCCGCCGTACTGACCAGATTCGGGCTGCGTTCGCCCAGGACATTGATAGCCGCCTTGTCCGGATGGGCGCTGACGTAATTCGGCGCATAAACGTCGATGACGGCGTTGATGGCGGCCGATTGACCGTAATGGGCAGAATCATCTGCCAGAATGTCAACACCGGTGCTCGTCACGGCGCTCGACCAGTTGGCTTCATGCCCGGCCCATTTGAAATAGGTCCATTCGACACGGCCAGCTGCCAGCGCGACCATGTTGATCCCGGAGGCCTGCATTTGCTGCTCCCACCAGCTCACTTCGCCGCGGCTGTTTGCATAATCGGCATACTCAACGCGCATAACGCGAATGCCGGACGCGGCGGGAGCCGGTGCTGAGGTCACCACGGTGGAGACCGTCGGTGTAGGATTGTTTTGAACAGGTACATCGGTGGGTGCGGAGGAAACTGTCGGCGCAGGATTGTTTTGAACAGGCGTGTCGGTGGGTGCGGAGGAAATTGTCGGCGCAGGATTGTTTTGAACAGGCGCGTCGGTGGGTGCGGAGAAAACTGTCTGCGTAGGATCGTTTGGAACAGGCGTATTTGTCGGAACAGCCAAGGCCATCTGTGTGGGAGTATTTGCTGGACGACGTGGGGTCTGTGTAGGTCGGAGTGCCTTTGCAAAATTTTTCTCCCCATTCTGGCCCCCAACAGATATGCCGTCTATATTGTTACTGGAACGGGAAGCATAGGCAGTCATTAGAGTCGGGAACGCCGTACCTAGGATCAATAACGTCATCACAAAATATCGAAAAAGTGTTATTTTCATTGTTCATTCGCTTTCATCGGACTTACTTTGTTGATTGAAGATGTTAAAAAACAAAACGGGCCTGCTTTATGTCAGGCCCGCGGGACGTACGTCTCCAGCTTCGGCAACCTGACAGTCGTGGCCGCTTGTGCGGCTTTAGACCATGGCTTTGTGTCCCCGGCTTTCGCCGGGTTTACGGTTTCGAACAAGATTGAATTGTTAAGGTATAACTAAACTAATCATTGCCGTTCATTTGACTTACTTTGTTGATTGAAGATGTTAAAAAACAAAACGGGCCTGCTTTATGTCAGGCCCGCGGGACATACGTCTCCAGCTTCGGCAACCTGACAGTCGTGGCCGCTCGTGCGGCTTTAGACCATGGCTTTGTGTCCCCGGCTTTCGCCGGGTTTACGGTTTCGAACAAGATTGAATTGTTAAGGTGTAACTAAAACGATTTTACTACGCCAACGAGAAATTAAAGGCGCTCTTACGTTTTTGACAGTTTACAGAATTGTCAGGGCGCATCTGCGCGAGTTTTTGGTTTTGGCGGCGGAGGCGGACATCAGGCCAGAGTTTCAGGAGTTTGAATTGAAGGACGCCAATCGCGCGCTGGTCGAAATGAAGCAGGGTAAAATTCGAGAGTCGAAGGTTTTGCGTATTACATGATGTCATCGCGAGTGAGCGAAGCGAGCGTGGCGATCTCCGGTTACATGAGATTGCCACGCCGCTCTCGCTCCGCTCGAAACAGCGGTTCGCAATGACATGACATCACGGAGGCAAAATGGCTTATAACGAAGAACTCGCGGAACGGATGCAGACAAAGCTGAAATTGTCGCGCGGCGTGGTCGAGAAAAAGATGTTCGGCGGCATTGGCTTTTTGGTGAACGGAAACATGGCCTGCGGGATCATCAAGGATGATTTGATCGTGCGCCTGAGCGACGATGATTTTGAAAAAGCGTTGAAACAGAAGCACGTTAGAATCTTTGACTTTTCAGGCCGACCGATGGCGGGTTGGATTTATGTTTCAGCGGAAGGCTGTAAATCAGACAAGGCGCTGACGGAGTGGATGGAAAAAGGAATCGCGTTTGCGAAGTCATTGCCGAAGAAGTAATGCTTACAGATATACTGTACTAATAAAGTAATTTACAATTAATCATCGGTGTGGCTGTTAGTGATACGTTGACTCGAATCCATACCCACTCTGGAGGCCGCCATGAATTTCTCAACAATGATCAAAAAGCCGAGTGCCTTTCTTCCGGTGGCAATGTCACTCGCCGTTCTCGTCATGTTGGTCAGTTACTTCGTCAGGTTTGGCATTGTCCATGAGGCCGATGAGGGAACCGCCGCTCACCTCTTTCAAATATTGATGACAGGACAAGTACCGATCATCGCGTTCTTTGCGATCAAGTGGCTGCCGCGTTTTCCAACACAAGCGCTACAGGTATTAGCACTGCAAGCCGTCGCCGCGCTCGCAGCACTTGCACCCGTTTTCTATTTCAGGCTTTAAACCGATAAAGGTGATAGAGATAGGAATCGCGTTTGCGAAGTCATTGCCGAAGGAATAAAAAGGAGCCAACGCGGCGTTGCTGGAAATGAAGCAGAGAAAGATTCACGGGGCAAAGGTCTTGAGGATAAAGCATTGAGAAGTATTGTCGACGATGGATTGAAGATATACTAAGTGCATGGGTGAAGAGCTTTCGGACACTGATCCCATCGCTCGAAATCTTTGCGGGCAATTGGCCAAATAAGGAGCAAAAAGCATGAAAGAAAACTTGTTTGCTTTTGCAATCGCAGTTCTGTTGATCGCAACACTAGCATGTGCAGCAACAATTAGTCAGCCTATTGCTGAAACAGCTCAGGCATCCTCTACAGAGGGGCAAATATGGACTTACAATCAAACTATTGATGGTTTAGTTTTTGCGGGTAAGATAGTTAACCCTAACACTAATGCATGGGAAAATAATCATTTGGTTCTGTTATTCCTACAATCCAAAGAAATCGCACGAATGGTCACATCCACGGGAAAATACGATGCTACCTTAGCGTCTGATCGCCAAAAGCGATTAGATGGTGGGTTAGGTGTTATTGATGGATTATTTATCATCAGGATTCCTAATACCTACGAACTCTTACCAAACAATTTAGGAATACCGATTGAAGAATCGCAATTTGTCGTATCCTACGACGATCAAATTGGTGGCTGGAATCATCCCAATGGATTAGCAACGTGGTTGGATCCACTTTATGAGGGTAGCTCTCGCGACTTCTTTGTCCCATCAAAGAATATTCACTATACTCTTATGGTATTGCCGGGGGATGTTGCACAACTGCCTGCAGAAATCCAGCAACCTAGTTCGGTTGCATTTCTTGAAGGAAATCGTCTTGTCGCAATTGATCCAAACTCACCTGCACCAACGCCTCAATCTGCTTTCACGAATAATTTAGCCAACTTCCAACAAGTTGCAGAAGATGTCCAAGAATTTCCTCCTGCCATTTTCCCGATCAATAATTGTGGCGGTGCGGCTGATGTAAAGCAGGAAATCACGCAAACATATATTCATGAAATCATTGATGAGTCTAAAGCGAAGCTTGGCGTTGAAATTCCAATTCATGATTGGCTCACAATTGTTGCAGAGATTGAACAATATTACGGTATCTCTGATAAAGAAATTACTACTTATTCTTCAACCTTGACTGCGCCCGCTGGTCAAAATATCCAATATACAGTCATTCGTAAACAAACTTGGGAAACTGGTGTTGCGGTTGTAACGTCAAGCGGCGTTGAAATTTCTGCACCATATCGTATTCTCAAAAGCGAAACTTTTGAAGTTGCGAACTCTGAACAAAGATCTTGTCCTTAATTACGCCTACAATTGGCACCTCAAGGATTGTAATAATATGTCTCTCCAAAAAGACCCCGAACGCACGGAAACAAAATACCTCTATCAATTCGCAGACTTCAGCGGCAAACGCGTGCTGGAGATCGGCTGCGGCGATGGACGTTTGACGTGGCAGTATGCGTACTTGGCAAAATTCACGGCAGCCATCGATCTCAACGCCGATGAATTGCGCGTGGCAACGATTGATCGTCCGTCTGAATTGCCGGTTTCGTTCGCCCGCGCCGATTCGATTCACATTCCATTTTCAAAAGAAAAATTCGATATCGCCATCCTCGCCTGGTCGTTGTGATGAATTGCTCATGAGGGCATGGTTCATGCCCTGAACGAAATCCATCGCTTACTTGCGCCGAATGGAATTTTGATTGACCTGCGTCCGCTGGCAGATAACTGGCCGGGGGAAGTTAAATCGAAGCGCGAGACTCTCAAAGCTGGCCGCGTGGACGATATGCCAATTGGCCTCGAAGACGACAAAGCGGCAAACGAGTCGATTGCACATGTGGCGGCGGAAAAATTATTCATTCAGGAACAGGAAGAATTTTTCTCGTTCTTTTATTATTGGGATTCGCCGAAGGAAATGCAGGCATATATTGACGATGATTGGGCGGACTTTGTCAGCATCGATGAAGCCATCTGGAAGAATATCCGCTCGACGTGGGCGGTGGCAGACGCCGACGCGCGGCTGAGGGTCAGAGTCAAGATGATGATCACGCGCTGGAAAAAGCTGGGTGACTTCGCGGCTTTGCGTTGATTCGTTTTAAAGCTACTTCACGTCCACGCCTGTAAGCCGCGCCAACAAACCATGGATCAGCGCAATTGGCAGAATCAACACCGCGTGCACCACCGCGCTCAAACCAAAGATGACCGCGGCCGCGCTTAGAAAACTGTTCAGAGGCGGCGCGGCATTTTTGAGCATCCACGGGCCTATGCCAGCCCCGATCGCAACTGCGATCAAGATAACAATCGCCAGTCCCAGCGGCAGCCAGGCATGGCGGTCAGATTGCGAGGGCAGCATCGTGCTGCTGACTGTAAATACCAGATAAAACCATAGAGGGAAATCTTTGATTTGAGGCAGGAGGGTAATCCCCAACCAGAACAAACCATATTGACCATTGCGAAGCACATCCCACATGGGCAATAAATGCAAACGGGTAACGGCCAGATACGCCACAAACAATCCGCCGATGAAAAGCGGCGCAGCGCCGATAAATGAATCGCGCACAATATCCGTTTTGGATGTTTCAACATAGCCAAGCTGCAAGCGTCCGTCCGGCAACATTTCGGGTACAAGTGAAAAGTGCGCTGTCTGCACACCGAGAATAACAGCCATCAAGTAATGACTGAATTCATGCAGCAATACCCCGGGCAGAAAGATAATTGAGAAAAACGCAATCGTGAATTCGGGACTGCGGCTGATGATCAGGAAAACAGCCTGGATTTCACGATGCAAAAGCCGCTGGAGAAAAGCCAGCGGCAGGAGCGTGATTGCAAACCAGAACAGGCCGTCAAACTGCGAGAGCATGAATTTATGGCTGAGACGCGGCCTGTGTGATGGCGACAAACTCGCCAACTTTCAGGCTCGCGCCGCCGACCAGCGCACCATCAATTTCCGGTTGCCCGAAATACTCGGATGCGTTGCCCGCCGTGACCGATCCGCCGTATAAAACACGGATGGCCTGCGCGGTCTGCTCGCCGAACAGTGCGCTCAGCGCGGGACGAATGACCGTACTCACCACCCCATTCGCATTCTCTGCGCTGGATGCTTTTCCCGTTCCGATGGCCCAAACCGGTTCGTAAGCCACGACAATTCCCGAGGCGAGTGCGGGCGAAAAGTCGGCCAGACCAAACTTAATTTGACGCGCCACCACCTCACTGGTCCGGTATGATTCGTATTCTGCCAGTGTCTCGCCCACACAGACAATCGGGGTCAAATCAAATTTTTGCGCGGCGCGGACTCTCTTATTCACCATCTCATCCGTTTCGCCAAAATATTGTCGGCGTTCAGAATGTCCAAGAATGACGTAGCCACAAAGTTCCTTGACCATCAACGGAGAAAGTTCGCCCGTGAACGCGCCTTTTTCCTCCCAGTACATGTTCTGCGCACCAAGGCCAATGTCTGTACCTTCGAGCATGGCGGAAACGGCCAACAGAGTTGTAGCTGGCGGGCACAACACTTTTTCCACGCTGCCGAGCTCGCGCAGTTTGGCAGTCATCGAGAAGACGAGCGAACGAGCCTCCTCGACTGTTTTATTCATTTTCCAATTACCGGCAACAAAAGGTTTACGCATCATAAGTGATATCTCTCTTAAGGAATATTATTGAGAAGTGCCTGCGCCATCTCATTGATCCAACTAGGCGTACCAAGATAACCAAGAAGATCGAGCAAGCCTTGTTTGGCTTCAAATGTCTTGCCTTCCTTGGCATTCATTTCGGCTTCAAGCAATGTGGCTTCCTGCATTCCCGGTTTGAGACGCTTGACCTGATTTAAGATCGAATGGGCTTCATCTTCTTTTCCATTGTAATAATCGTTACGGGCCTGGGCTACCATCGATATTGGTTGTTCCACACGGCTCACAGAATCGAACGGCAAATAGGCAGGCAAGTCGACCGAAGGAGACGCCTTATAAAGCGCCTCATGCAGGTTATCTGTCAATTCCTGTGAAGGCTTATGCGTCGGTCCTTGAGATTTGATGGCCCTAAAATACATGGCAGCAACGCCAATCCATGCCTGGCGCTTTTTGAACTGGTCGCCTGCGCTTTGGAAAAATTGTGTGTCGGTTGGGGCAGCCAGTTCAGCAGCTTTAGCCAAAGTCACCAAGGACTGGCGCTGATCACCACTATCCCAATATGCAAAAGAAAGCGCAAGGGCGGCATTCGGGTCATTCGGGTTTTGATTCGCATTTGCAAGTGCAGTGAGAATCGCGGGCGAAAGCGTCGGCGGAGCCAGCACATTCGGCGTATCATTTACTTGCGGCGAAACTGGAATGGCTAATGATGGTGTAAGGACAGACAAAGATGTGGACGCAGGATTGTCGGACGGCTTGAGCATCCCGCTTGCTCGTACAACCACGAAGACGAAAGCCAAACAGATTACCAAAAGCACGCCAGTCGTAACAAAAGGCCAGGGTGAACGCTTCTTTTTCTGGGACCCTTTGGCGGCTACCGTTTCCCCATCCTTTGCTATAGCTTTAGCAGGCGCGGACTTCTGGCCCGGCCTGGGCCTCATCGTGATCGCTGTGCCCTGCATCGGCACACCTGCTTCGATCCATGCCTGCTTGAACGCCTGGACGAATGCGTCTACGTTGGCGTAGCGATCCGCGCGTTCTTTGGCGAGCCCTTTGAGCAGGACACGCTCAACCGCCTCCGGCACTTTCGGGTTGATCGAGCGCGGCATCGGCAAAGGCGAATAAATATGATCATGGATAATCGAGAATGGGGTATCGGCATTGAAGGGCACCTGCCCGACAACCATCTCATACAACATCACGCCGAACGAATAAATATCTGTGCCCTCGTCCAAGTCCTTCTTACCCATCGCCTGTTCAGGAGAAATATATTGCGGCGTCCCCATGATCATATCGGATGAGAGCGTGGACTCACCTGATTGCGCGATGCGCGCCAAGCCAAAGTCCGCCAGATAAATTTGTCCGTCAGCCGCGAGCAAAACATTGGACGGCTTGATATCGCGATGCAAAATTCCCTGCTTATGTGCGTATGCCAGCGCCGCGCCGATTGCATCCACTACTTTACTGATTTCATTGGAATTCAGCGGGCCTTGATTCAGGCGCGCTTTCAACGTATCCCCCTCGATGAACTTCATTACGAGATAAGGTCTATGTTCATGCTCGGCATAATCATAGACCGGAACAATGTTCGGGTGTTCGAGTTTTGCTACAAGCCGCGCTTCGCGTTGGAAACGTGTTTCAAAATTTGGGTCCTCACCAAAGGCAGGATGAAGAGCCTTAACCGCTACATAGCGGTCCAGCGCAGCATGATAAGCCTTATAAACAGTCGCCATGCCGCCCTGCCCAAGTTGTTCCACAATCCGATATGGCCCGACATTCTCACCGATATTGAATGACATTTAAGAACTCCCGTGAAGAAATTGGCATCATTATAACGCACTTGCAAATGCGGCCTAAAATAAAAAGTGGGCGCATTGAGCGCCCACTAAAATTTGAGAATGCTTACTTATCCAATAACGCGGCAACGCCGGGCAATTCCTTGCCTTCAAGGAATTCCAGCGATGCGCCGCCACCGGTTGAGACGTGAGTCATTTGTTTGGCGACGCCCGCTTTCTTGACTGCGCTGGCGGAATCGCCGCCGCCGATGACAGTCGTCGCGCCGGACTCGGCCAACAATTTTGCGATAGCAAATGTGCCCTCGGCAAACTTCGGCATCTCGAAGACACCCATCGGTCCATTCCAGACGATGAGCCGGGCGCCGTTTAACGCGGCCTTGAAGGCGCTGATGGATTTCGGTCCGATATCCATGATGCGCCAACCCGCGGGAACCTTATCAACATCAACGACTTTGCTGTTTGCATCCGCTTCGAACTTGTCCGCGATCACCGCGTCGACAGGCAGGAGCAATTTGTCGCCCGCCTTCGACATGATCGCCTTGGCGGTTTCAACCGAGCCAGCTTCGACGAGGCTGTCTTGCATGTTATAGCCTTTCGCGGCTAGAAAAGTATTCGCCATGCCGCCGCCGACAATCAACTTGTCACACTTGGACAGCAAAGTTTCCACGACAAGAATCTTGTCACTGATCTTGGCCCCACCGAGAATAGCAATATAAGGATGTTCAGGATTGGAGACTGCGCGTCCGAGATATTCGAGTTCCTGTTCCATTAAAAAGCCAGAGACAGCCGGGAGAAAATGTGCCACGCCTTCGGTCGATGAATGCGCGCGATGCGCTGAGCCAAATGCATCGTTAACATAAACATCACCAAGCGCGGCCATTTGCTTGGCGAGATCAAGATCGTTCTTTTCTTCGCCAGCGTGGAAGCGAGTATTCTCCAACATCAAAACTTCGCCGGGTTTGAGGGCCTTCGCTATCTTTTCCACTTCGGGGCCAACACAATCAGACGCCATCTTGACGGGTTTTCCCAACAGCGAAGCCAAAACTTCCGAGGCGGCACGCAGGCTGAATTCCGAATCCGAAGCGGATTTTGGCCGTCCAAGATGACTCATCAAAACCAGCGACGCGCCTTGATCCAGCACATATTGAATCGTCGGCAATGAGGCTTTGATGCGTTTGTCGTCGGTGACTTTACCATCGGCCATCGGCACGTTAAAGTCCACGCGCATCAGAACGCGCTTTCCCTTAATGTCAATATCTTTTACAGTTTTTTTGTTCATGATGATTCCAACAAAAACCATGCGAAGGTTGTTATCCTTCGCATGGTTTAAGATTTAGAGTGATTTTGCGATCATCGCTGTGAGATCGGCTGTGCGGCAGGCATAGCCCCATTCGTTATCGTACCAGGCCACAACCTTGACCATGTTTCCGATCACCAGCGTGTCCATCGAACTGAACACGGACGAGAAATTCGTGCCACGTAAATCAGTGGAGACCAGCGGCTCATCCGTCACACCCAGAATGCCCTTCATCGAACCGTTGGCATACTCAAGCATCGCAGCGCGGACATCTTCTTTGGTAGCTTCCTTATTGAGAATGGCTGTGAAATCCACAACTGAAACGGTCGGCGTAGGAACACGGAATGCCATGCCGCCAAACTTGCCTTTCAATTCGGGAATCACCAGGCCAACGGCCCTCGCCGCGCCTGTTTCAGACGGGACAATATTCTGCGCTGCGGCGCGTGCATCACGCAAATCTTTCGCGCCAACGTCTTGAAGTTTCTGCGAATTGGTATAAGCATGAACCGTGGTCAACATGCCTTTGTCAATGCCAAATTTATCATTCAGGACTTTCGCAACTGGAGCCAGCCCGTTCGTTGTGCAGGATGCGTTCGAGATCATGTTGTGTTTCTTCGCATCATATTTATCATCATTCACGCCGAGCACAATCGTGATGTCCTCATTCTTCGCAGGAGCGGAGATGATAACCTTCCTGGCCCCGCCTGACTCGATGTGCGCTTTGGACTTGGTCGCGTCTGTGAACAGGCCGGTACACTCGAGCACAATGTCCACGCCCATTTCTTTCCACTTGATGGCACCGGGGTCTCTCTCTGCAGTGACGGTAACGGTCTTGCCATCAATTAACAGATGCCCGTCCTTCGCTTCCACCGTGCCAGCATATTGCCCATAAGTCGAATCGTATTTCAACAAATGCGCATTCGTCGCCGTGTCGAATAGATCGTTGACTGCCACCACTTCGATTTCATTCGGATGTCGCTCTTTGATTGTTCGATAGACCAACCGCCCAATCCGGCCAAAGCCGTTAATGCCAATTTTGATCATGGTATTCTCTCCTAAAACATTACAATTGTGATTTATTTCACGATATGATTTTACCGCGAAAATAGAAAACAAGGCAATATGAACCTGAATTCAATTTTAACTCAAAGGCCCGGTTCGTTCAAAGTATAAATCCATCAATACTTGTGCCAACTTAATTGAATCATGCCGCCAGGGATGTTCGTCATCGACCAGATCGGCGCAATAAGAACGAGAATCCTTTATGGTCTTCTCGTCGGCACGCACCCACTCCGAGTTGGTGCCGGGATTGCCTTCATAATTCTCATTGCACAATATTACATTGAACAAGTCTTCGCCGATGTGTTCCTCCACCGCACGCGCATGATCATAACAGGAATAAGAGTCTGTCTCACCCGCCTGAGTGGCAATATTACAAACAAAAACTTTGAGGGCATGGCTGGCATGAATGGCCGCCATTAGATCAGGGACCAGTAAATTTGGCAGAAGACTTGTATACAGGCTGCCCGGACCGATCACAATCAATTCTGCACTCAGGATGGATTGCAGGACTGGTGGAAATGCAGGTGGATTATTCGGCTCCAACCAGACTCTTCGGACTCGCCCCGCCATTTCAGGGATTTTACTTTCACCCTCGACTCTGACCTCGTTAACCAAATGCGGCAGGCGCACATCAGCCACCAGGCGAACATCGTGCAAGGTTGAAGGCAGGACGCGTCCGCTCACCGACAATGCCCGACCAGACTCGGCCACCGCCTCTTCAAAACTTCCGGTGATCTCGGTCAACGCGGAGATGAATAGATTTCCAAACGAGTGACCTTCCAACCCCGGTGCACCGCTAAAACGATATTGGAAAAGTTGGGCTAGCAAAGCTTCATCGTTAGACATGGCCGCAAGACAATTACGAATATCACCCGGAGGAAGAATGCCAAGACTCTCTCGCAAACGCCCCGATGAACCGCCATCATCCGCCACAGTCACGACGGCTGTCAAATTTCGGGTATGTGCTTTCAGTCCACGCAAAAGCGTAGATAGCCCGTGCCCGCCGCCGATGGCCACCACGCGTGGCCCACGGTCGCGGCGGCGATAGTCCGCAAGTTCATCCACCACCGCGCGCCCCGGCCGCAGAAACGGTCGAAGGAGGGCACGATTGAGTCCCCAGATTCCATAAACGACAAAGCCGATACCAAGCGAGCCAAAAATAAAGACACGCACCAAGCGCGGCAAAAAACGCAGGGAGGCATAAGAAAGAAAAAACAAAACCGTGGAATTGCTTGTGTCGGTACGATAGATGTTGAGCAGGAAGATGCCAAGTCCCACGCCCAACATGGTAATCCCCAATAAAATCATTACCATCCAACGCTTGATGCCAAGCCCAGGTAGAAACCAGCGCGAGAATAACTGCAGGCTGTGCCTAAATCGTTGGAAGGAGGATTGATGAGTTTCTTTCACTCCGAGGAGTTTAGCAGTGTTTGAGACAAGAGTCAACTGAACCTTTTTTATTTCCCCTATTGTTATGAACGATGCACAAAATAAAGGCTGGTCAAATGGGTTACGGTATAATTGTGCTCATGGGTTCAATCATCGCAGTAGACATAGGCGGAACGCATTTACGTGCCGCCGCTTACGAAGCAGACAACATCCAATTCGTCCGCCACCAGCGCGTCAGAACTCAGGCAAATGAACCAGGGGTCTACGAAAGACTTGTCAAAGTCATTGAATCCGTCTGGCCAAAAGACGAGGGCGTTGATGCGATTGGAGTCGCATCGCCAGGACCGCTTGACCCTTACTCGGGCTACATCCTGGCAACGCCGAATATTCAAGAATGGCACAACTTTCCTCTTGTGCCAAAACTTTCGGACTACTTCAAAATCCCTATATTCCTTGATAATGATGCTAATCTGGCGGGACTTGGCGAATGGAAGTTCGGCGCGGGCAAGGGACATCATAATGTGCTGTACCTCACGGTCAGCACTGGGATCGGGGGCGGAGTCATCATCGAAGACCGGCTTCTACAGGGAACTCATGGCCTGGCCGCCGAACTCGGGCACGTGATCATCGATCCGAACGGGCCGATCTGTTCCTGTGGATTTTACGGCCACTTGGAATCATTCTCGTCGGGGCCAGCTATCGTCAGATACGCCCTCAGTGAAATGGAATCCGGCGCGAGGTCCAGCATGAAGCGTGATGCGAATCTGACGGCACGCCAGGTAGCGGATGCTGCCATGCAAGGCGATGAGTTGGCGAAGTCTGCATATCGGCGCGCGGGCGAGTATCTCGGTATCGCGGTCGCATCTTTCCTGCATACCTTCAATCCGTCCATCGTCATCTTTGGCGGGGGAGTTTCACAAGTTGGCCCATTATTGTTTGACCCATTCCATATAAGCCTTCGAAAGCATGTCTTTCATCCGCGCTATCTCGAAGGTTTAAAAATTGAAATGGCCGCGTTGGGAGACGACGCTGGCTTGTTGGGTGCGCTGGCTCTGGCGCAAGTGAAATTGCAGTCAAAAAAAAGGAGAATGTATGACCAAATCAAATTTACCGGGCCCTAGGGCCAAAGCATTAATCGAACGTGATCACAAAGTGATTTCGCCTTCGTATCCGCGCGGTTATCCGTTCGTGATGGATCACGGCAAAGGCACAGAAGTATGGGATGTAGACGGCAACCGCTTTTTGGATTTCATGGGCGGCATCGCAGTGGTATCAACCGGATACGCACATCCTAAAGTGGTCAAAGCCATCCAGGAACAAGCCGAAAAGTTCATTCACATTTCGTCAGACTTTTATCATGAGAACTGGATAAAACTAGGTGAAAAATTGGATGAGATCGCGCCTTTTAAAGAAGATGCACTTTCATTCATGACCAACTCCGGCACGGAAGCCGTGGAGACGGCCATCAAGCTGGCACGCTATCACACCAAACGATCCAACTTTATTGGCTTCACCGGCGCCTTCCACGGACGCACGATGGGAGCAGTGACCTTCACGGCCAGTAAGGCCAAATATCACAGCGGTTTTTATCCGTTGATGAACGGCGTGACGCACGCGCCATTTCCGAATCCGTACCGTCCGATATTGGAACGCCGCAAAGGCGAGGGTTACGGCGAAGCAGCAGTTCGTTACATTGAAGAAGAAATTCTGAACCAAATCCTGCCGCCCAAAGATGTGGCGGGGATTCTGGTTGAAACCATTCAAGGCGAAGGCGGATACATTGTTCCGCCCGATGACTTTTATCCAGCCTTACGTAAGCTGTGCGATAGACACGGCATTCTCATGATCCTGGATGAAGTGCAATGCGGCATGGGGCGTACCGGCAAATGGTGGGCCATTGAACATTTCGGTGTCGAGCCGGACATGATCACGGCGGCCAAGGGTATTGCATCCGGCATGCCCCTCGGTGCGTGCATTGCCCGAAAATCTGTCATGGACTGGGAAATCGGTACGCACGGCAACACCTATGGCGGAAACCCAATCTCCTGCGCCGCATCTTTGGCGACCATTGACTTGATCGGAAAAGAATATATGCAGAATGCGGCGGAAGTCGGCCAGTACGCGATGGATGCTTTGGAAGAAATCCAGGCACGGCATCCGAGCATTGGCCAAGTACGCGGCAAGGGTCTGATGATCGGCGTGGAATTTGTCAAAGACCGCGGGACGAAAGAGGCCGCCAAGGAATTGTCTGACCGCGTCGTTGCATTGGCTTTCGAACACGGCCTGCTGATGCTATCGTGCGGCAAGAGCGTCATTCGAATCGCTCCGCCGCTTTCGATTTCCAAATCCGAGATCGATGAGGGATTGAAAGTATTTGAAGATGTAATCGGAATCGCCGAAAAAGAAACGAAGTAAGGTTGTCACAATTTAAATGACTTATACATCTCACTGATTTGCATCGGTGAGATGTATTTGTTAATAGAACTCATATAGCCTCACAAAAACGCCGGTGATAAAATCTCTCCATGCTTCCTGACTTCCGCGTCCGCCAACGCGATTATCTGCTCGAAATTGCCCGCCTGTTAACTCAAGAACTTGATCTTGAGAAACTGTTGGCGCGTATTTTGCGCATCTCCATCGAAATGCTGGCCGGACAGGCCGGGCTGATCGCGTTGAAACAACCCGAAGCCTGGCATGTCGCTGCCGCTTACAGGATTCAACCTGCGTTCTTGAGTTATCTCGAGCCACTTCTCGCCGAAGAAAAAGTCCGCGAACTCGATGTGAGGGAACTCAACCGCATGTTGAAAGAGCTGACTTACACCGCCAGTCTCGGCCTGTTCAACGGCACTGGTCTGCCGCTCGCCGCGCACGGGCAAGTCATCGGCGTGATCTTCATCTTCCGTAACTACCCCGACCTATTCACACCCAATGACCGCGTCCTTCTTCAATCCTTTGCCGACCAGGCCGCAGTGGCAGTTTTCAACGCGCAACTCTATGGACAGGTTTCATATGAGAAGCAACGTCTTGATGCATTGCTCGACTCTGCTGCAGACGGCATTTTAATTCTCAACACCGATCACACAGTCGAACGAGGCAACGCCGCCTTTGAAAAAATGTCGGGACAATCACGTAATGAAATCGTTGGCAAACATCACAGCGAGATCATTCGCTGGAAAAAGCAACCACAGGGAAGGACATTCGAAGAAGCCATCACAGATGGCTGGCCACTTACGCCCAATGCCACTCTTTACGTTGAAGGCGATTTGGAACGACCATCACCTCCGCCCATTCCGGTCGGCGTGACGTATGCGCCGCTTCTTTCAGAGGATGGCAAGCTTCGCAATGTTATCGTCAGTGTACGCGACATCACCCACTTCCGCACCGCCGAAGAGATCAAATCAACCTTCATCTCTATCGTCAGTCACGAACTGCGCACGCCTGTGGCGCTTATTAAGGGGTACGCGTCCACGCTGCGACGTGACGATGCCAAGTGGGATAAACACACAATCAGCGATTCGCTGGCGGTCATCGAAGAAGAAGCCGACCGCCTGACCAAAATGATCGACGATCTGTTGGACGCTTCGCGCTTGCAAGCCGGAGGCCTCAGCTTGAATCAGGCCGATGTATCGCTCCCCGCTCTGGCGTCGCGCGTGATCGAAAAGTTTTCGGCGCAAGCCCCGAAGCATAAACTCGTCACCGACTTCCCGAAAAATTTTCCGGTTATCGTCGGCGATGAAACCCGCCTCGAGCAGGTGCTCATTAATCTTGTATCCAATGCGCTCAAGTATGCATCTAAAGGCGAGATCAAGATCAGCGGAACAGCGCGGCCCGAACAGGTCATCGTATGCATCAGCGACGAAGGCCCGGGCATCGATGCGCTCGACCTGCCGCACATCTTCGACCGCTTCTATCGTTCGACGAATGCCGTCAAGCAGACAAAGGGCGCCGGCCTGGGACTTTATCTGGCGCGCGCCATCGTCGAAGCGCATGGCGGCCGCATCTGGGCGGATGCTTCGGCCGGCTCAGCACAGCGCCCGAAACCGGACTCCGGTGCGAGGATTTGTTTCTCGCTGCCGCGTTGACCCTCACCCCTTCACCCCTCTCCCAAAATTGGGAGAGGGGTTGGACAGAATGGTAAAATCAAATTAAGAAAGGATCTTTATGGCAACATCGATCTCCCCTCGAAGTAAGGCAGTTAAAAAATATACATGGAATGCCGAAAGCGTCTTCAAGACCCCGAAAGAATGGGAGACTGAAGTCCAGAGTATTCTAAAAGATCTGCCGGGCATCAAAAAATTTGAAGGGAAGTTGGGCGAGGACCCTGAAACTCTGATCGACGGTTTGAAAGCTGTGGATGCATTGATGAAGCGCGTCCAGAAAGTGTTTATGTACGCGGCTTTCTCTTATAGCGTGGACACGACCAACCAGAAAGCCGCCGCGATGTACGGCAAGGCGCAGGGCATGTACGGTCAGGTGGCCGGGACAGTTTCTTTCATCAATCCCGAATTACTGCAAATCGGCAAACCCAAATTAGACGAGTGGACGATCCGCAACAGCATCCTCGCCGAATATCGCCACAGCATTGACGATCTCTTCCGTCAGCACGAACATGTCCGCTCGGCGGAAGTGGAGGAAATTCTCGGAATGCTGGCTGACCCGTTGAGCGGCGCTTCAGACAGTTCCAGCATGTTGGTCAATGCCGATTTCAAGTTCAAGCCTGCGCTGACCAGTAAGGGCAAAAAGATCGACGTGACACAAGGCAATTTCCATACCGCACTGATGGAACATCCTGACCGAACGGTGCGTCGCACCGCGTTCGAAAGTTACATGGACAAGCATCTTGAATTCAAGAACTCGCTGGCCGCGAATCTTTCCACATCCATCAAGAACAATGTGTTCAACATGCGCGCTCGCAAACATAAGACAACACTGGAAGCCTCATTATTCAGCAACAACATACCCGTTGAAGTCTTCCATAATCTGATCGATACTTTCAAGAAGAAACTTCCCGTTTGGCATCGCTACTTTGAACTGCGCCACAAAGCGCTGGGTCTGCGTGAAGTCACTTACTACGACATGTGGGCGCCCATTACCAAAAAGAAACCGAAGATCGCCTACGAAGAAGCAGTCGAGTTTATTTGCGATAGCCTCGCGCCGCTGGGCAAGGAATATACCGACACGATCCGCCAGGGCGCGCTCAAAGACCGCTGGGTGGATGTGTATCCGAACCAGGGCAAACAGAACGGCGCATTCTCATACGGTGCACCCGGCACATTCCCATTCATCATGATGTCGTATACCGATGAAGTCGGAAGCATGTCTACGCTGGCGCACGAACTTGGGCACTCCATGCACTCGTACCTCACATGGAAGAACCAGCCGCTCACCTATTCCAGCTATTCGCTTTTCGTGGCGGAGGTCGCCTCGAATTTCCATCAAGCCATGATGCGCGGACATTTGCTCAAGACTGTGACCGACAAAAATTTTTTGATTGCGTTGATTGAAGAAGCTGTCGGCGGAAACTTCTTCCGCTACTTCTTCCAGATGCCGACGCTGGCACGCTTCGAACTCGAGACGCACCAGCGCGTCGAGCGCGGCGAACCGCTGACCGCCGACTCAATGCAGGAACTGATGGCGGACCTCTTCACCGAGGGCTTTGGCCCCAAAGTAAAAGTTGATCGGCCGCGCGTTGGGATGGTCTGGTCCACGTTCGGACATCTCTTCTCTGATTATTATGTCTATCAATACGCCACCGGCATTTCAGGAGCGCACGCGCTTTCGGGCAGCATCCTGCGCGGCGAACCCAACGCAGTCGAAGATTACCTCGGCTTCCTCAAATCCGGTTCTTCGGTCTATCCGCTGGATGTATTGAAGAAGGCTGGTGTTGACCTGTCATCACCCAAGCCTGTCGAAGAAACTTTCGCCGTGATGGAAAGTTATATCGATCGGTTGGAAGAACTGGTCGGATAAATGTCATTGCGAGGAGGGTGTTCTTCCCGACGTGGCAATCTCCTGATAACGCGAGATTGCTTCGTCGCCTGAGAAACGTCTCCTCGCAATGACATCATTAATTAACTAATTTGGAAATCATACATGCCTCAAACTCAAATCTCCTGTCCTCGCTGTAAACAAATCATTCCGGCCAACGTCGAACAACTCTTCGATGTGACTGCCGATCCCGCCGCAAAACAACGCCTGCTGGGCGGCGTCTCGAACATGGCACGCTGTCAATATTGCGGATACGAAGGCCGCCTTGCCACGCCCATCGTCTATCACGATGCCGACAAGGAACTTCTGCTGACCTACTTCCCGCCCGAACTTGGGATGCCGATCAATGAGCAGGAGAAGCTCATCGGCCCACTCATCACGCAGATCACAAACCGCCTGCCCTCCGAAAAACGCAAGGCCTACCTGTTCAAACCAATAGCCAACCTGACCTTTGAGTCGATGATGGAAACCATCCTCGGCAAGGACGGCATCACGCCGCAGATGATCAAGTCTCAGCAGGAAAAACTCAACTTAATTGACCGACTCCTGCAAGCCTCTTCACCGGACGTTCGAGCGGAGCTCATTAAACAGAACGCGGCCGCCATCGACGAACAATTCTTCGCGCTCTTTGGACGGCTCGGCCAAGCCGCGTCCCAAAGCGGACAGGAACAACTCGCCAAACAAATGGCCGATCTGCAAAAACAATTGCTGACGGAAACCGAGTATGGACGTCAGTTGCAGGAATCGCTAAAAGATATGGAAGCCGCTGCAAAGTCCCTGCAGGAGGCGGGCAAAGGTCTGACGCGCGAGAAACTGCTCGAAATGATGATCGCCGCTCCGAGCGAGGCGCGTCTCAAAGCGTACGTGTCCCTCGCCCGCAACGGCATGGATTACACCTTCTTCCAAAACCTGACAGGGATGATCGACAAGGCCGCGGGTGATGAAAAGAAAAAGCTTGAAAGTCTGCGCGAGAAGTTGTTAAATTTCTCAAGTGAAATTGACAAACAGATGGAAGCGCGCTACAAACAGGCGCAGGGTTTTGTGGAACAGCTTTTACAGCAGGAAGATATTGCCAAGGCAACACAGGAAAATCTCGACCAGTTCACACAGGACGCGGTGGAGATCGCGCAAAGCATGTTGAAAAAAGCCTCTGAAACGAACGATTACGCGCGCATGGGCAAGCTTCAGAAGATGCTGGAAATTTTGCAGACTGCATCTACACCGCCAGAAGTTGCCTTTGTGGAGCAATTGCTGGACGCACCCGATGAAGCGGGCGTCGAAAAAATGCTGACTGATAACGCCGACCTCGTCAACGATGCTTTCATGGAAGCGCTGAATGGCCTGGTCGCCCAAGTGGACGCCGCGGCCGGACAGGGCAACGCCGAAGCCAAGGCGCTGTCTGAAAAGTTGGGCACGGTTTTCAAAGTTGCGTTGAAATTTTCGATGAAAAAGAAGATGGCATAAATATAAAGAGACCTGGTTTTTTTTAGAAACCAGGTCTCTTTATATTCAAGGTGCCATGCAATACCAATAAATATCATTTTTGCTGGATGCATTCACATTATTTTTTGATTGCGAACCGTGGTGTACATCCTATCAAATATGGACAGAATATCAGGGTCATCGCCAATTTCAGCCAAGTATCCATCGACTTCATCATAGTTTATGTGTAAAAACCGCTCAAACAATTGGGGCCCGCGCATTATATTTTTGCTCGGCACATAAATTGGAGCATACCTTTTTCTTGCATTGAAATAATAGAGAATTGGCAGCAACTCGCTTGTGGATTTGATTTGAAGTCGTACTGCTAAACCAGCCCATGTTTTTATAAATTTGCGATTTATATCAACAAATTTTCCGGTATCATGATCGTCATTGTACTTAAGTTCAGTGTATACGATCAATCCATCTTCTGCTTCAAACAACCCATCGACATCCTTGACTATTCCCTGCCGTTGATCATCAGAAGCTGTGCTTTCTATCCGTAATATTTCAACGAGTAGAGCATTAAAGGTCTCAGTACAGTCATCCGGACTATTGGGCAATTGTCGTTCTGTAATGTACGAATCAATCAGTGCATCAGTTTGGGGAGTAAAGAACAATTTAATTTTCTTCCCAGAGTCTTCCATAACTGTTACGCCAGTATCTATTTCAACAATATTACTTAAAAGTTTTTCAATGAAATTTCCAAATTTAATGTTAAGCCCTTGCAGGATACCGCCGATAATTCGATATCGAATGGGCACAAAATGAACTTTTTCTTCATGCTTCTCTACCATTCTACGGATGTTCTGAGCAGACATGCTGTCTTCCAACATTTGGAGGACAGTCTTTCTGATAGTTTGTTTTACTTGGTCACTCATTTACAAGGCCTTTTTCAATTCTATATTTTTGACGAAATACATCTAAACTTAACATTTCGCCGTTTTCTTCCAAATACCAGTGATCCCATCCATTACATGGTGAGCCATTCATATAATGGCTACCTGCTTTATGAATGCTTCCCTCAAAACCATCAACTGTCCGAAGTCGCGCATCAGGTTTTATTAATGCTGTTCGGGATTTATCTTTGGAAAAATATAATGTCTGCCCCGCATGTAGAAGACCACTTTCTACAAGCAATGAAAATTCCACTTTTGGGGCCGTTTTACCTTTGCTTCTTACATCAAACAATTGTTTTTCAAACAACTCTGGCTGAACAGAAGCAATTCTTTTGAGCGCCACTCTAATGTAATTGTCCTCACGCTCAACGCCAATCCAATGTCTGTGAAGCAATTTTGCAACAGCACCAGTCGTACCACTACCAAAGAATGGGTCTAAGACAACATCCCCCGGATTACTCGACGAAAGAATGACGCGATACAACAATGATTGTGGTTTTTGAGTTGAATGCGCTTTTTCACCGTTGTCATCTTTAACACGCTCTGAACCTGTGGCCAATGACAGCAGCCACCAATCAGAGCGCATTTGTTTTTCCTCATTCAAGTTTTTCATTGCTTGATAATTGAATGTATATTTAGCGCCTTTACCTGAACTGGCCCAGATCATCGTTTCGTGGGCGTTAGTAAATCTAACGCCCCTAAAATTTGGCATTGGGTTCGTCTTAACCCAAATAACATCATTCAAGACCCAATACCCTAAATCTTGCATGACAGTTCCAACTCGATAAATATTATGATAAGAACCAATCACCCAAATAGTGCCTGTCGGCTTTAATACCCTCTTACAAGCCTTCAACCAATTTCGTGTAAATTCGTCATAAGATGCAAAAGATTCAAACTGATCCCAATGATCATCGACTGCATCGACTTTGGTCATATTTGGGCGGTGCAATTCGTTTTGAAGTTGTAAATTGTAAGGCGGATCAGCAAATATTAGGTCAATTGATTTTTCTGGCAGACTATTTAATACTTCAACACAATCCCCTTGAACAATTTGATCGAGAGGCAATTTCGCAGCAGTCATTATAAAGTTTCCAATCTAAGCCGGTGGATTATCCAGCCGCACGCCATGACCGCGCACAGTATCAATATATTTCTGCGCTGGGTCGAGCGCAGCCAATCGCTCACGCAGGCGGCGAATGAGCGCATCCAGTGCCTGGTCTGAGACTCCAGTGGCCTGCTCTTCACCCCACACCACTGCCACCAAATCTGCGCGGCTGATAACTTGTCCGGCACTTTCATAAAGGAGCCACAATAATTTAAATTGCTGGGCCGAAAGCGGCGGGACGATCAATTGCTGATTGACCCACACGCGCCGCGATTTTTGGTCCATCATCAAACGCCCGGGTTTACCTGCGCCTTCCGTTAACGGCATGGTGGCATCAGATGTAAAAAATAAAAATTGCTGAACAAAACTGATCTGCACCATGTCGCCATCCTGCAACATGACAGGCGTCGAAAGCACATTGCCGTTGTGATGTGTTCCATTCTTGCTGCCGAGGTCTTCGAGTACGATCCCCTCGGCGGTCGGCGTGAGACGCGCGTGAAAGCGCGAAACCTGCCGGTCGACAATGACAACATCACAGGTGGATTCGCGTCCAAGCACAATCGGTCGGCTCAAAGGCCAGCGCAATCCTTTGAGTGGACCTTCCTGCGCAACGAGCATCGGAAATTCATTAATATGTTCCATATCAAACCCTCAGCCTGCCTGACCATAAAATCAGAACAAAGACGTTTATAATATAGCATAAATCCTGTTTCTGTGCAGTATCCCACGCCGAGATGAAATGCACAGATCACCTGCAAGAAGGAGAAGATGACCCCAACATTAAAGAACGGGGAGGTCCTGCGTGGCCGCTATAAAGTCCGGGAACAGATCGGACAAGGCGGTGCCGGTTCCATCTACCTGGCCGACGATCTGCGGCTGGTTGGACGAGTCTGCGCGCTGAAGGAAGTTGAGTATGACCGCAGCCTCTCGGACGAGATTCGCGAAGAAGCCCGCCAGCAGTTTTTGCGCGAGGCGACTATCCTTGCGCGTCTCGATCATCCTAATCTTCCCAAGGTCTCGGATTTTTTCTCGAACGATATACGCGATTACCTCGTGATGGATTACGTCCCCGGCGACGATTTGCGCACCATGATGCTCAACGCCCGCCGCGAGAAAAAATTTCTCTCAGAACATGATGTCTTAAATTGGACGCGTCAACTTGCCGACGCGCTGGCCTATCTTCATAACCAGCAGCCATCCATCGTTCATCGCGATATCAAGCCAAGCAATCTCAAGATCACGCCGACGGGCCTGCTCAAACTGGTGGACTTTGGCCTCGTCAAAATACTCGCTCCCGAAGAAGTAACCATCACGGTCATTCAAGGACAAGGCACGGCGCTTTACACACCAATTGAACAATACGCCTCCGATGAAGCACATACCGACGCGCGCTCTGACATTTATTCGTTCGGCGCAACACTTTATCATTTACTTACCAACGAACCTCCCGCCGACGCACGTAAACGTTTCCTGAACCCCGAAAGCCTGCAACCACCGCGCCAGATCAATCCATCCATCAGCCCGCGCACAGAGAAAGCAATTTTATGGGCAATGGCTCTGCATCCAGATGAACGTCCAAATTCCATTGAAGCGTTCAGCGATTATTTATTCAGTGGACACGAGATCCTGACGCGCCCGCGCCCCTCGCAATCTGCATTCGACATTCCACGGCTGGATATCTTCGGCCATCAAGCAGATACGCTTCTTATATGGACTTCAGCCGGGCTTCTGCTCCTAAGCCTGATCGCCACCCTGACACGTTAATGCAAAGAGGCGAACCAATGACCGCCTCTTTTATTTTGGTATCTTTTTATATCAAGTGCGGCGCGACCAGAACCAGCCAGCCCCCCAGCCAACAAACAATCCAATTGCAGTCACACTTAATATCCCGCCAATCCCACTCGAAGCGGCAAACTCGGCACTGCCGGGTAATCCGAGCGCAATATAGTTATAAAACAGCAAACCACCAACCAGCGCGCACAACCCCCAGCGGACTCCCCAGCGGATGCTTTCTAAACGGCTGCCCGCCCAGAAAACCAACACGGAGCCGGTGATGAGCAAAAGCATGATCAACAACCAGGCTGTGAAGCGCGGCGACCCTTGCGGAGTGACAAAGTCATCTTGTGGAGGTTGAGGAGTTTGCGGTTGTTGCGGAGTGCCTGCTTGAGTCAATTGCGGAATAATGACCGTCACCGCCGCTAGCTCGCCTCCGCTCGAAACATCCAATTGCAAAACTTCGGAGATGGTTGCCGGGTCGCTTGAAGCGCGGATCTGGAGCAGGCCGGGTTTATCGAGGCCGAAGGAGACGCGCGCCACACCTTGCGTTGTGACCGCGTCGGCTTGTTGCAAAACTCCGCCGCCTTCCCCGGTCAAGGTGATGGAAAAATGAACTACGGTACCATCCGGTACCGAATTACCGTTATGGTCAACGATCACCCCCGTTCGAATTGCAATTGTGTCGCCAATCTTGAAGAGCGGAACGGGAGTCGGCTCGGGGGTAAGAACATTTGTTGGAACGGGAACCGTTGGCAGGTCCAGCATGATCGGAATGATCTGATTCGGATTCGGCGCGGTGACCGAGATCAAATCGTATCCCAGTCCCGCAATGGAAACCGGTGAAGCACCGGTTGGAGTCAGTTCCTGAAAAAGCAGGCGCGCGGCTACCTCAATAAAGGGTGGCTGCTTGCTGTAAAGCGCATAATACGCGTCGAGGCGTGAGATGTCAGTAGCGTCCATATAATATGGCGCACCAAACGAAAAGAGAACAACGTGCTTTGCAGGCAATAAATCTTGATGCTCGGAAAGAAAGCGGCTAATCACTTGAGGCTGGCCCTGGCTGTTATCGGTCAGTGAAAAGATAATCCAGCCGGATCGGTTTAAGTCATCTTCAAGATAAGGCGGACTTTTTCCATCCAGATACTTGGAGAGATCGCTTAAAGTATATGATGACAAACGGAATGAGGATGCCTGATTGCCGCTTTGCGGACCATATAATTGAACGACCACATTCTGAAACGCATCAAAAGGTAACGCCGATTGATTCGGACAGGTAGTGCATTGTTGGATTTGTGCGGCGTCAGTGAAAAATATGAGTCGGTCACGGATTTGCGGCGGGGTCGGGAAGAGAGTTGTGATGTCTTTTGGTTCAGGGCTGATGAGCGTGGCAGCGTTGCGGGCCACCTCAAAGGTCACTTCTTGCGATTGATTGAGCGCATCTAAATTGGAAGCAGGTATGAGCACATTGGTAATGGTGAACACATTATAAATATGGGACTTGAGCGTCAGGATGCGCAGGACAGATGCGTCCACACGCTGCGCGAAGGCCGGGTCGTCCCGGTATTTTTGGGTAAAGAAACCAAGGATATCAACAACAGTGGAATAAGTATCTGGGGCGTCGCTGGAGACTATATTGCCGAGATACAACAAATCATTTCCAGCCACAAAAGCGTCACGCGCTGCGGTGCGCGCCTGAAAGTTGGTGCCTGTGGAATAAAACTGGCGCACAGCGCGCGTACCCAGGTCATCGCTGATGATTAATCCGCCTTTATCGTGCCAGGATGAAAATTGTGGCAGACCAAGAATGGCCGAAAGGGCTTGTACGTCAAAACTAATGGGGCGCGTGGTGGCGCGGATGTTTCCCTGAAAACCTTGATAGCGAATGTGTGAAACCAGCAGACCATCTACGGTTGCTCCGGCAGAGGTCGCGTTACCCGTCACACCGAAAAAAGGAAACAATTCGACCTGTTTTAATTGTTCGAGCGACTTACGGACTGTCGCGACCTCTTCGCCATTTGGGCGGTCGGAACTGCCGCGGCCCGGAAAATGTTTGGCAATCACCAGCAAACGACCCAGACTGCCTGAATGCAAACCGCTTACGTATGCACTTCCCATTTGTTCAACCCAGTATGGATCACCACCAAAGACGCGCGTACCCATATCGCCAGTAGCGGAAGGGTTCGGCGACTCGAGCACATCCAACGAAGGGCCAAAATATAAATTCACACCCAGGGCAGAAAGCTCGCTGCCCATCACCGCACCAACCTTGTTGGCAAGATCCGGCTTCCACGTGGCGCCGATTGCCATCTCGGAAGGCAGAGGAGTCAAACCGCTTAAGAGTTGATCGTTGGGCGAGCCATCCCCCTCTTGCGAGATGCCCACGAAAAGCGGCACATAAGTCTGTTGGGTCAACTGCCCGGTCACAGGATTGGCAATAGTCCGGATCGAGCCATCCCACTCGATCTGTTGCAAGTTCTGGATCAATTGATGAGCGGCAGAAATCGTATTCGGTGCGGCGGCAAAATTATCATTGCCTGCCTGCAAAACCACTCCCCCAATATGATGATTGACGATCAGGTCATATATTTTAGATTGATCGCTTGAATCGCTCCCGGTGAAATTGACCAGGAACAACTGGCCCACGCGCTCCTCGGGCGTCATCTTATCGAACAATTGACGGACGGATGGCGGAGGCGTAACGGTCTGAGCCCGGACTTGAGGCGGGCCGCCGAACGAAGCCAGGATCAGCGCCGAGAGCATGAGCGCATAAAAAGCGCGCTTCAATCCCTTGAGAGGGATCATGCCTGTCTCCCAACTATTCGCAGAGCAAGTTGCGGATCATCGGTGAAGATGCCGTCCACACCCCAGGCATTGAGCCGCGCGATATCCTCAGGCTTGTTCACCGTCCAAATATGGATGCGGCGTTTCAACTGATGCACGCGGCTTACTTGTTGCACATCAACATCGGTCAGATAAGGATGTAATGCGGCATATTCGCCAAATGAAAAAATGAAGGAGCGCGCCCAGGCGCCCATCCAGCCTTTGAGAGCCAGCAGCCCACGCGGAACTTCCGGTAGGAAACGCTCTGCCTGCTTAAGGTTGGATACAAAGAACGAAGAGAAGATCACACTTTTTTCCAAACCATGTCTCCTGACCAATGCACAGACGTTTTCCACGAGCGCATCGCGCGGTGTGGCGTAGTTGGTCAGTTCAACATTAATGAATATCTTCTTGCCGACAGCTTCAAAGACTTCCTCAAGGGTTGGGATCTTGGTTCCGCGAAACTGATCCGAGAAGGAACTACCCGCATCAAGCAAGCGCAGGTCAGCAAAAGTTTTCTGAGCAAGACGACCAGTGCCTTCGGTAGTTCGGTCCATGGTCGTGTCGTGAAAAACAACTACCTGCCCATCAACAGTAAGCTTGGCATCCAGTTCAATGGCATCTGCGCCTTGAGCCAGGGCGAGTTCAAAGGATGGAATTGTATTCTCCGGCGCATGGGCCGAAGCGCCACGATGGGCGAAGATGACGGGATGAGGGAGATCAGTCAGCATAATTTACGGATTACGCATTGCGTATTACGTGATGCGTAAAACAAGGGTTAGATTTCTACAAAATAGGCTTGCCCGGCACGGTCGATCATTTCGCGCGACATACTCGGCGGGACAGCCAGATAAGATGAAATATCGATGATCTGGTCGCACAAGTCACGCGGGTGCGAAGCGCGCAACTTGCGGTTACGTTTGATGTACCATTCCTGCAAAAGATAAGCGAGGCCCTGATCGTTATATTCGATCTTTTTGTCAGCGGCAACGCGTTTGAAAATCTCGCGGTATTCTTCGTAAGATGGGTCACCGATCTCAACCTTGTGACGCAGGCGGCGCAGGAAAGCTTCATCCACAAGGTCTTTTGGCGGAAGATTTGTCGAGAAAACGACCAGCACATCAAACGGCACCTCGACCTTTCGTCCGGTGTGGAGGCGCAGGAAGTCAACACGATTTTCAAGTGGGACGATCCAGCGGTTCAACAAGTCGCGCGGGCGGACTTGCTGTCGCCCGAAGTCATCAATTAACAAGATGCCGCCGTTGGCCTTAACCTGGAACGGAGCCTCATAAAATTTATGCGTGTCATCGAAAACGAGATCGAGACCTTCCAGCGTGAGTTCACCGCCAACGACAATGAACGGACGGCGGATCTTTACCCAACGCGGATCGCGGCGCGTATTCGAACGCAGATTGCCTGTGGTACTCCCGCTATTCTCGCCTTCAGGAGCCAGACGATGGCTGACTGCATCGTAAATCTTAATCACCTGTCCTTCGAGATAAAGAGCGTATGGGATGTACATAGTCTGGCTGAGGACAAGATTGCCAAAAGCGCGCGCAATACTGGTCTTGCCATCACCGGGAGGACCATACAAAAAGATGGATGTGCCAGAATTGAGTGCCGGGCCAAGGCGCTGGAAGGTGGATTCCGAGATAACCAATTGAGAAAGGATCTGACGCATGGTGCGAGTGGTTACCGTCAGTCGTCCGCTTTTTTGGCGGCGAATGGATTCGTTGTAGACTTCAAACGGCACAGGAGCCTGCCCCGCATATTGACTGCGGTCGATCGCCTCGCGAGCACGCCCATTTCCTGCAATGGTAATGCCGTACGTATAGGCGCCTTCACCCAGCCCGCCTTGAGAAGACCTGACTTCGATGAATTTTTCCTGTTTGAGCGCGACAAGCAATTGATCCGTCACGCTGGCAAAAGGCAGGGCAATTTCCTCGGCAATCTTAAAACCGGTCAGATAGCCACGCGAATACAGGACCTTCAACACAAGGTCCTGGAGCCAGAGAGACGACAGCCCGGTATCTTCGAGGCTGTTGATCTGAGGCGGAACAAATGACACGCTGGAAGTAGACGGTTGTCCGATTGGGTTGATCATGCGTCATCCCTTCCTGAGATGGGGAAATCAAAAATAAATTCAGCAAACAAAGCGGATTATAGCACGGCAAACCGACGCCACTTCCTGACAAACGCATTTCGATTGAAGAGTCGAAACTCGTGCACAATGCCAGCTTTTTTTTCGTTTATAATCACCGAACTATGAAGCTGTCTGTGGTTATTCCAGTCTATAACGAAATTGAAAATATCAAAGAAATCTTGAAGCGTGTCAAAGCCACCAGGCTAACATGGGAAATCATAGTCATAGATGACGGTTCCCGGGACGGCACCCGCGATGTGCTTAAAAAGTTGGATGGCAAAACGGGTATTCGCGTCATCCTGCACGAACAGAATCAAGGCAAAGGCGCGGCGGTTCGCACCGGACTTCAAGCGGCGCGCGGTGACATCATTCTGATCCAGGATGCGGACCTTGAGTACAGCCCGCACGATTATCCCATTTTGCTTGAGCCGATCAAAAACGGCACGGCGGATGTGGTCTATGGTTCGCGTTTTCTCGGTGGGCCGCGGCGAGTGGCAATGTTCTGGCACATGATCGCCAACAAAATGCTGACGTTCATGACAAATATTTTATACGATACGATCCTGAGTGATATGGAAACAGGCTACAAAGTATTTCGCCGCGACGTGATCGAAGGAATGACATTGCATTCCAGCCGTTTCGACTTCGAACCTGAATTCACCGCCAAAATCCTTAAACGTCATTACCGCATTTATGAAGTCCCCATTTCGTTCAATCCGCGTGACTACTCGCAGGGCAAGAAAATCAAATTAAGAGACGCCTTTGAGGCTGTATGGACTCTTTTGAAATACAGGTTCACCGACTAACCCAAGATGGGCGATCGATTTCGTCGTCCATCTTTTTTATTTGAACAATTCCACGAACAAAGCTTACAGACCGTCAAGCGGTTCACCAGGAAGCAACCCAGGCCTTTATCCCCGCGCAGATGATTGCCCACGCTGAGAAGAAGGGCTTTTTTATTTTTAACGCGCTGAGTCAATTCTTCAAACACATTTGCATTTTAATGCAACTTCGCTGTTAGTCCGCATTTTGCTATTTTTCGTCAATGGGGTGCTCAATCAAATTAAACGCGTCACAGGCATCTTTTATGCAGCACCCTGTAACAGAAAGCATATTTCAAGAACTCGAAGTATAATCACGGCGAATGAACGCTCTCTTTAACCAGATTCTTCAAACACTTAGCAACCCACTCGGGAGTATTGTATTCCACATCCTGGTCATTTACTCAATCGCCAATGCGTTTCAATCGGCATTCAGTCACTGGCGATTGAGCAAGTTTCCGCAAGCACGGCGCACCATGCTTGGATTGGGATTACTGCTGGCCGCACAGTTGTTTGTGTTTGCATTTAGCGGACTCGGTTGGCAACAAATCGTGAATCCAGCCGCCAGTCTGCCGACGCTTGACCGGGCCTTTACTCTCTTTACTATAGTTTGGGTCACCTGGTTATGGGGCTTTCCAGAACCCAGCCGCCCCGCCGATTCAGCCTTTATTTTGATAAGTGTTCTGATAGGCATAGCCATGGGGTTGAGTCTGCTCACACGGCCTGCCCAGGCTTCTCTCATTGCTTATAACGCCACCAACGACGACTTTCTTTGGCAAATCGCGTCAATCAGTTTCATTCTGATAGGTTCGCTCATTCTCGATATCCGCCACCCTAATGGATATGGCAATGGGTTGGCTTTTCTTACCATCGCTTTTCTAGGGCACATCGGCCATTTGGCGATTCGGGAAAGCGGCGATTACTCCGGCATTATCCGGTTGGCTTATCTGGCAGCATTCCCCATTCTAGCGACGCTGGTGCAACGGTTCCCGGCGCCCATCAATCTGCCTGGCAGCCGGCCTCCCGGCATAAAAAAAGATACACCTGTTCCCGAACGCAGACGATACAGCACTGATCCAAAAACTTTCAATGCTTTATTATCGTTAGCTGTAGAATCAACAGCGCCGAAAGTCAGCGCGGCAATTACGCGTGCCATTGCGCAGACCATGCTTGCGGATTTGTGCTTCCTCATCTATCTGACCGATAACAAAAACCAGATCGTCATTGCCAGCGGATATGATCTGATCCGTGAAGAAAACCTGGAGGGCGGAAGTATAAACAAATCCGCCATCCCGATGCTTACCAACTCGCTACAGCGCGGTCGCCCGTTGCGTCTCCCGGCATCCAGCACATCCGAAGACATTAAAGGTTTAAGTGATCTGCTCGGTTTGAGCGCCCCCGGACATTTGCTCAGCGTTCCCATCGTGACGCCAGAAAAAGATTCAATAGGCGGCGTTTTATTGCTGTCTCCATATTCCGATCGCCTGTGGTCCGCTGAAGATCAGGCCTTTCTGACCAATATTGCCACCTCACTCGTCCCGATCGTTCAGCGAAGCCAGAAGATGACCAAGCCTGAACAGCAGGACGTCCAGACTAGTCAAACGCTGGAGATGGCGCACAATCAACTGGCTGAGTTGGAGCGCCGCAACGATGAACTCTCGAAGCAGATCGAAGCGATGAACCTGCAATCCGAAAAAGATACTTCGAAGGGCGAAAACGTGGCGGCATTGATGGTCGTGCAGGAAGAATCACAGCGCACCATTGACCAACTCCAAAAAGAACTTGAGTTCCTGCGCGGCAATGGCAAACGTTCCGAGTCACAGGTAGAGAAGGAACTCAAAGCCACCCCACAAGATGTGACCCGCCTGCAGAACCAACTGGCCGAGTCCAACATCAAGATCCTGGAACTCGAAAAAAACGATGGGAATTCCCACCAAAAATCCAGCGAACAGGCTGAAGTTATCGTATCCATCTCACAGGAATTACGCCAGCCCATGTCATCCGTTGTGGGCTATACAGATTTGCTGCTTGGTGAATCGGTTGGCATTCTTGGCGCGCTGCAACGTAAATTTGTCGAGCGCATTAAAGCATCCGCGGAACGCATCGGCAGTTTGATCGACGATATGATCCAGGTCACGACACTCGAAACCGGACTTACCGATCTCAAGCCAGAACCGATTGACATTAATCTCATTATTGATAACGCCCTGGCATACACGAGCAGTCAAATACGCGAGAAAAACATTTCCATGCATTTTGACTTGCCCAAGAAAGTCGCACCATTGCACGCTGATCGTGAAGCTTTGCAACAGATACTGATCCATCTTTTGCAAAACGCAGGCGCCGCGACGCCTATCGAAGGCAACATCCGACTCAAATTCAAAACCAGGCACGAGAAGGATCAAGATTACGTCATGCTTCAGGTCACCGACGGCGGTGGCGGCATCCCCGCCGACGATCTGCCGCGCGTCTTCACACGTCTTTATCGCGCCAACAATGTCCTCATCCAGGGCATCGGCGATACCGGTGTTGGACTTTCGATCGCAAAAACGTTGACGGAAGCTCAACACGGGCGCATCTGGGTTGAGAGCCAGCCCGGCGCAGGCGCGACGTTCAGTGTGCTATTGCCAATTGCAAAAAGTCCAATTGAAACGAACCCAAAGAAGGGATCGAAATAATGCAGGCGGTACGTAAATTGGGGGGGGGATTAATTTATGGACTGGTCTCCGTTGTGCTCGTAGTTGGAGGCCTTTCACTGGCGCTGGCCGAAAGCGCATCGCCCACGCATCTCACCCCGACTTCGGGCCTGCCTGCCGTTTCCCAGCCTTTAACGCCAACCCAGTCTGGTTCCACCAAAACCCCCGCACGGACTCCGTTACCCACCCAAACGCCAACCCAGCCCAGTTCCACCGAAACCCCCACACGGACTCCGCCACCCACTCAAACGCCGCTGCCGCCTACCAATTGTCTGCCCCCCCCGCCCGGCTGGATGCTGATCTATGTTCAGCCTGGTGACACGCTGGAAAATCTGGCAGCGCGTTATCATACAACCGCTGAACAGATAGGGCAGGGCAATTGCTTGCTGACCTCCAGCCTTCCCGCTGGCCATGGCATTTACGTTCCCTACACCCCGCCACAATCACAACCTACGACGATTGTTTTGTGCGGGCCAACCCCCGGCGGCTGGGTACGCAATTACATTGTCCAGCCCGGTGATCATCTATATCGTATTGCGCTACAATATGGCACGACGACGGCAGACCTGCAACGCGCTAATTGCATTAGCAACCCAAACAATATCCAGGTCGGTTTGCAATTGTGGGTTCCGAACATCCTGACGATCACACCGACCGATACACCGACGAACACGCCGACGGAAACACCGACGGACACGCCGACAGAAACACCGACGATCACACCGACGGACACGCCGACAGAAGCACCGACGAACACGCCATAGATCACATTCCGCAGTCTGCCACCATCTCATGAAATCGTCCAAACGCAGGTTCATTTTTTTGTTTGCGCTGTTACTAACATCCTGCGGCGCTGCACCTGCATCAGCATCGCCATTGCCTTTTGTTCTTGTAACGACTGCACCAAACGCATCCCCCACGCCAACCCCATTTCAGCCTCCGCTTGTCGAACAAGCCACGCCGACTTCACTTTACTTTATCGAAGTCCCCACACTTGAGCCGTTTTTCCCAACGCCGACTGCATCGCCAACTCCGATTCCGCCTGCAGAACCAAGCCCTACCGTTGATCTGAGTTCGCTCTTCCCGACTTCCGCCGCGCCTCCTGTGCCCGACACCTCCGGTGCAGGGCCGACGCCCTTGCCTGCGCTTACAAATAACAACACAGTCAACTTTCTACTGATCGGATCAGATAAACGCACAGGCGCTTCATTCCACACAGACACAATGGTTCTGGTTATATTGTGGCCGAAAGAAGGCCAGGTTTCGCTCATATCCATTCCACGCGATCTGTGGGTATATATCCCAACCGTCGGTATGCAGCGCATCAACACGGCGTATGAGTATGGTGAGTTACAAGGATACAACAGCGGCGGCCCGGGTTTGCTTAAGGACACCATATCTTACGATCTGGGTATCCGTATTGACCATACAGCCATGGTGGATTTTGATGGTTTCCGCCGCATTGTTGATACGCTTGGCGGTGTGGATGTGCCGGTATCCTGCCCTTACACCGACTGGCATCTGATCGATCCGAGCTATGATCCGTATAATGAAAACAACTGGTCGCTGTACACCGTTCAGCCGGGCATTGTCCACATGAATGGAGATCTCGCCCTCTGGTATGCACGTTCCCGACTCAAATCCAACGACTTCGACCGCGGCCGCCGCCAGCAGGAAGTCCTGCGATCCATCTTTACTCAAACGCTAAAAACGGATACGCTCGGACGCATTCCGCAACTCTATAACGATTTCTCCAGCACGATCACCACAGACCTCGGGCTGGCAGACATTCTAAAGCTGGCTCTCTACGCCCCAAAGCTGGGCAATGCCAACGTTCGCAGTTATTACATCCGCCCGCCTTATGTTGCTTCGTGGGTAACACCCGGCGGAGCAGATGTGTTGTTGCCACAAGATTCTTTATCGCAACTGTTAACAGAAGCAACCACCCTTTCGACAACGGCCATCCAACGGCAGGCGCTCAAAGTCGAGGTGCAGAACGGAACGCCTTTCGATGGCTGGGAGGCGCTGGCGGCTACACGCCTAAACTATGCGGGGTATGCGACAAACATCGGCCCGGCAGATCGACGGAATTACAGCAATTCGGTTTTGATCGACATGACGTCATCCCAAGACCCGAATGCACAGTCCGCTATTTTAAGCGGGCTGGGACTTACCTCGGCCAGCGTCATCTCACTGCCCGATCCGAACAGCCCGATGCAATATCGGCTCGTGCTCGGCTATGATTACCAACCCTGCTTCCAGCCGGAAAATCTATCGCACTAAATAACCAAAGTTCAGGTAGAATTAATTTAGCAATGACCGCGCCAGATGGGACACACCGGCAAAGGAAAACAAAGGACAAAATCATGGATAACAACAAATCTACTGGAAACGTCATTTCGTCGTATCGCAAGCGCAGACAGCAATCCAACGTCATCTTTGTCTACGGCGCGGCCGGGCTTCTTGTCCTGGTCGGGATCATTTTACTGGTTCTCTGGCTAACTGGGCCGAGCAAGCCGCTTAACTCGATCTTTGCAACCGAGACTCCAACACCAACTCTGACATTCACACCGACGATCACCCCTTCGCCAACAACCACTTTTACCGAAACACCAACGCCGACAGAAACATCTACATCCACCCCATCCGCGCCGTTCAAATATACGGTCAAGGAAGGCGATTCATTAGACAAGATCGCCAAAACATTCAACTTGGGAGATAAAGGAATTCTCCTAATCTTGCAACTCAATCCACTTATCAATCCGCTTACACAACTCATCCAAGTTGGCCAGGAAATTGACGTTCCCAATCCGGGTATGGAACTTTTCACCTCAACGCCGATTCCGGCAAATTTGCCGCGTGGCACAAAGGTTTCCTATACAGTTCAAGCCGGCGACTCACTGGCAAAGATCGCCAGTCTGTTCAACAGTACACAGGATGACATCGTTAAGGAAAACAAACTAACCGATCCCAATGCCATCCAAGTTGGTCAAGTGCTGATCATCCCGGTTAATATGGTCACTCCCACCGCCACACGTCCGCCGACTAGCACGCCGCGCACACCAATACCGAGCGTAACGCCCTCTGTCACACCAACAAAATAGGATCGCACCCAAACGGGCACTGAAAACAAATCGGGGTTGTCTAAAAGCGGGTGAAAACTGGGGTTAAAACATGTGAGCAAGCAAGTGATAAAAGACTGGCGGTCAATGGATCGCCAGTTTTCTCAAATTGTAAGCCATGCAGATCAAACCCCCACTCGATCTCAACTTTTTTCATTCCACGGAGTATAAATCTGCGAAAACCAATGTTGTGTTTTATATCCCCGAAAACGGTTTCCACTTCAATGCTGCGCTTTTTTCGCAAGTCGAAGCCCTGCTCGGAAAGCAGGCGGAGGCCACCCAAAAGCATGCCGCCGCGCTGAGCAGAGCCGTAGTAGACCACGATGTTGGAATCAAGGTCGGGAAGCTTATCCAGATTTTTCAACACACTGCGCACAGAAATGTTCACTGCTCCGGCCATATAACCATCCTTCTCAACTTCCGCGGGTTCACGTACGTCCAGTAGAAAAGGAGGAGTACTACTGGCTAGCTGAGTGCTCAAATCAGCAGGCTTGATAGCTGCATAGCCCTTATCAGCAGACAGGCTGTTAACCATTGCCGCATATAGTGTTGCGATATCCGGTTGTGTTTGGGCGACTTCCGTAACAGGTACCTGAACAACATTCGTTACCGGTGCTTGAACACCCTCGATTGGATTTGGAATGATCGCGGGAGCATATGCCCCGAATCATGGTAAGGGCAAGCATGAGCACAATGAATAGATTTAGTTTTTTTATCATCTTCTTCTCCCTATCTCAAGAATAGTTAGGGCTCTTTGAACATGAAAGCCCTGGACGTTATTATTAAATATCATATACGGAGCCATAAAGGGTTGTAAGTGATAAATATCACAAGACGTTATTCGACCTTTGTATTGATAGCCATAATCAAAGGCAATAGGTTGTTCTCTTCATTGCATCCTTTGTATGAATTGGCTTCTAATAATCAGTAAATATTGGGGTGGAGTAGAAAAAGGGCATTACTGTTGAACCATAAATGTGACATTATTACGTCCTAAATATGACACTTGCCACTATTGTGAATTTCTTCACATCGGTATTATATATGCGCCTATACACATATAGGTAGAAAAACATTTATGGAAACTCAAACTTTGACACAGGAAATCAGTCAGCTTGAAGCCGATTTTTGCTCGGCATTATCGGATCCCACCCGGATTTTGATTCTGTATTCGCTAAACGAAAAGCCGCTCAACGTAACGGAATTGACCGGCGAGCTTGGCATCACTCAGCCGAACGCTTCACGGCATCTGAAGATTCTGCGCGAACGCGAATTGGTGCATACGGTCCGTCAAGGCACAACGATTACTTATCATCTTGCTGACAAGCGGTTAATTCAAGCACTGGATTTACTGCGCGCCGTAATGCGTGAACGGCTTGTCCGCCGCGTCAGCTTAATGGATGAAATCAAGGCAGAACAAAATGCCTAGGTTTGTATCTCGTAAGAAACCAATTCTTCTTGAGGAGGAATAGATGCAACGAAAGAAACTACACATGACGTTTGTTTTCGCGGGCATCCTGGTATTGATCGTTGCCGGGATCGCGTTGGCATTCGTCCAGCCTGTCAAAGCTCAATGCGGCTCACAGGCGTCATCCTGCAAAAATTGCCATGAAGTTCAGGGAAAAGATCCCGTGAACAACGATGGTACAGGCTGGCATCAATCTCATGCTTTTGGCGATTTCTGTTACATCTGCCACGCAGGAAATCAGCAGGCCACCGATAAAGATGCCGCGCACGCGGGAATGGTCCCTCCGCTTTCGGATGTCAAGGCCGCCTGTCAATCGTGTCACGCTCAGGATCTCAACGCACGCGTGAAAGTTTATGCGGACAAGTTGGGCGTGCAAGCTGGAAACGGAGCGCCCGCCGCTTCATCTTCCCCGACTCCAGCGGCTCCAGCGACAAATAACCAATCCCCGTCCCAACCTTCTTCCAGTGGCCCAGTCGTTGTCGAAAGTGGACCAGTGATCGATTACGTTCAGCAATACAACGAATCCGTGGCCGGAAAAACGCCGATCAATTGGGGCAACATCATCGTGGCGATCATAATCGTAATGATCGTAATCGTCGGCGGCGCAGTGGTTTATTTAAACGAGCGCAAGCTAAGGGACGGCAGCGAAGCGAAGCCAGTCAAAGTTGAAGGCGAAGTTGAAATCCGTTTTGAAGATTATCCAGCTGAAGTGATCGCTCTGCTTCCAAAGATCAAAGCACTCAACCCGGTTGGACGAAAAGCACTGGCTAAATTGCTAACCAACTCAGACGCGGATTCCGATCTTTTGCTGACGCTCTCTCGACTCGACCCGGACTTGATCAAACGCATGAAGGGACTCGACCGCGAGGCCCAGGCGCTTTTGATCGCATTGGCCGGAGATTAACAAAGGAGGTTCTTGTGAAATTCATCCTCGATTACATTCGCAAGGAAGAATGGTCACCTTATGTGGCGGGCATATTACTCGGCATCACCGGAGTGCTGGCTGTATTGTTGAGCAATAGTCTGCTGGGCGCATCGGGCGCTTTTGAAAATTTGGCCGGCCTCATTGGAAAGGCCCTCGCGCCAAAGGCATTCGATAATATGTACTTCAACTTCATTATGCCGCCGGGAATCACCTGGGGCGTGGTGTTGCTGGTCGGTGTGTTCTTCGGCGGGATGCTCGGCGCATTTTCCAGTCGCACGCTCAAATGGGGCAAAAAAGATGCTGCCAATTCTGACGTTCAATGGAAAAAGATTTTCGGCCCACAAACCTGGAAGCGTTGGGTGCTGGCTTTCATTGGCGCAATCATTTTGGAATACGGCGCCGGGATCGCCGGTGGCTGCACCAGCGGTCTCGCCATTTCCGGCGGAATGTTACTGGCGCCTGCCGCATTTCTTTTCATCGCCGGGATGTTCGCTTCGGGCATCGTGACGGCATTGGTCGTCTATCGCAAACGCTATTAGGAGCAAACCATGAACTACGTAATTGCTGGTGTTCTCGGTGTGTTCTTCGGATTTTCGCTGAACAAAGCCGGGTTGACAAAATATAACAAGATCGTCGGTGTCTTTCGCTTCACCGACCTGGCCGTATTGAAATTCATGATGACCGCTTTGGTTGTCGCTATGATCGGACTCTATGGCTTACGCACACTTGGACTGATCACCTTCCCAACCGTCCCATCTACTTACATCGTCGGCAATATTGTCGGCGGGCTGATATTTGGGATAGGCATGGCTTTGACAGGATACTGACCGGGTACTTGCGCCGCCGGTGGCGGCGAAGGTAAGCTCGACTATATCATTCCCGGTTTTCTCGGTTTCCTTGTTGGCGCAGTGATCTTTGGCCTGACCTATCAGTTCGTGTTCCCGCCCATTGCGGCAATCGCCAAAATTGGCAACGTGGTCATGCCCGACCTATGGAATATCAATTCATTCCTGTTCATCCTGCTCTTTGCGTTGATCACCCTGTTGCTGTTCTACCTGATCGACCGTGTCGGTTGGCAAAGAAAAAGTGAGTAGAAAAAATAGGTCGCGCGTCAAACGCGACCTACAGGAGCAATCATAATGACAAAAACAATCTCCCGACGCGACTTCCTTAAACTTGGCGGCATGGTCGCCGGAGCAGCCGCGCTTGGAAGTTTCATTCCGCCTCAGGTTGCAAAAGCCGCTCGTGATGCCGGCCTGATCGATCCCAACGGCGATGGCTACATCCCCACCATGTGCGAGATGTGCGTCTGGCGTTGCGGCGTGCTGGCCAAAGTCAAAGACGGAAAAGTTGTCAAGCTGGAAGGCAATCCCGAACATCCCAATTCGCGCGGAAAATTATGTGCGCGCGGCCAATCTGGCTTGATGAATACCTACGACCCCGACCGTGTGCTGCATCCGCTGATTCGGGTGGGAAAACGCGGCGAAGGAAAATTCCGCCAGGCGTCGTGGGAAGAAGCGCTGGACCTGGTCGCGAAAAATATGTTGGATATTAAACAGAAATATGGTCCCGAGGCCATGCTGTTCTCATCCACGCACAACATCTCGCAACCGGTTTTTGAAAATTTACTTTACGGTTTTGGTTCGCCAAACTATGGCACGCAACGTTCTCTTTGTTTCAACGCCATGATCGTCGCTAACTTGATGACTTATGGAATGGAAGAACCTGCCCGCGATTACGGCAATATCAAATATTTGATCCTGACCGGCCGCAACCTGACCGAGGCCATTTCAACATCTGAAACATCTGCGCTGATGGATTTGATCGCAACAGGTGCGAAAGTTGTTTACATCGACCCTCGCTTTACGAAGACCGCATCTAAAGCAGACGAGTGGCTTCCGATCAAACCTGGAACCGACAGCGCATTTCATCTTGCGATGATCAACGTCATTATCAATGAAGGACTCTATAATCAAAGTTTTGTGGATGCATTCACGACAGGCTTTGATCAACTATCTGCGGCGGTCACGCAATATACACCTGCGTGGGCTGAAAAGATCACCGGTATTTCTGCGGACACGATCACGCGCATCGCGCATGAATTTGCAGCGGCTGGTTCATCGGCGCTCGCACACAATGGCTGGCGCACATCAAACTTTTTGAATTCATTCCAGACACAACGCGCCATCACCATCTTGAACGCGATCATGGGCAACTGGGGTTCGACGTTGCACCCCGCGGCAGGCGAAGGTGCAGGCGGACTCGGCTCGATTCCGCAACCGCCTTATCCGCGTGTCACCGCTCCCCGCCTCGATGGTGTGCCGTGGAAATATCCATTCGTGCCGTTGAAGCTTGGTATCTTCCAAGAAATGCGTGACGGCGCTTTGAAAGGCGATCCATATCAGCCGCACGGCTGGTTGATCTCACGCCAAAATCCGGTGCTCGATCTGCCTGACCGACAAAAAACTTTGGAACTGTTCGGCAAGCTTGATTTCATCGCAACCATCGGAATCATCATGAACGACACCGAATGGTTCTCGGATGTAGTACTGCCTGAAGCTTCGTATCTCGAACGCTATGATCCGCTTAACCCTGTTGGCGACAAAGCCTTTTTACGCCAGCCAGTGATCGATCCACAGGGCGAAGCAAAATCCGCACTATGGATTTTCAAGGAACTCGGCACACGTCTTGGCATTGGAGATTTCTTTGCCTACGCCGATGAGAAAGATTACATCAATCAGCAGTTGAAACCGCTTGGCGTCAACGTCGATCAAATTGCGATGCACGGTTATGCAAAATTCCCGGTCGGTGAAGACAAAAGTGAATTCACCTGGAACACGCCCAGCGGCAAGATCGAAATTTACTCCGCCACGCTGGAAAAAGGCGGCTTCAAGCCTTTGCCCGAATGGCAGGCTCCGCCCGAGCTAAAGACCGACGAGTTCTATCTCATCACTGGCAAAGTCGGCCAGCACACTCAATTCGGCACGCACAACAATAAGCTCTTGCACAAATACGAAGACGCTCCGCGCATTTGGATGCATCCCGATGCCGCCAGCAAACGCGGGATCAAAGATTGGGATACTGTCGAGGTGACAAGTGAAGTTGGCAAGATCACCGTTTCTGTTCATGTGACCGCTTCCATCCGCCCCGATTGCGTTTACATGAACCAAGGCTACGGCCACCTCTCGAAGGGACTCCGCACCGCATATGGTGTTGGCTCCAGTTCATCGGTTTTACACGTAACATACACCGACCCAGTCAGCGGATCGCAGGCGTTGAGTCAAACCTTCGTAACGGTCAAGAAAGTGTAGGCACATCATGGCAAACGACACCAAAAAACGTTATGGGTTTGTGATCGACATCTCGCGCTGTATTGACTGCCGCGCCTGCATGGTGGCGTGCAGTGTAGAGAATACTGTTCCTTATAATCACACCCGCATTTGGGTTCACGATCAGGGCGTGAAAGGTGAATGGCCGGACCTGAGCCGACACTTTGTTCCTTATAATTGCATGCACTGTGAAAATCCGCCCTGCACGGAAGTATGCGTTAGCGGCGCGACATACAAGAATAAAGACAACGGCCTTGTGTTGGTTGACCAGGACGCCTGCATCGGTTGTGGATTCTGCGTGGAAGCCTGCCCGTACGAAGCGCGTTACATTGACGAAGTTCGCGGCGTTGTCGACAAATGCACCGGTTGTTTCCAGCGCGTCGAGATCGGACAGATGCCCGCTTGTGTTCAAACTTGTGTGGGTGGCTCACGCTTGTTCGGAGATTTTAACGATCCTGAATCAATAGTGTCGAAAGCGCTCAAATCAGCGGCGTCCGTTATCCGCCTGGATGCGAAGCGACCGGATGGCAAAAGCACCGAGCCGAATATTTATTACGTCAATGCCCCGGCTGAAATGGTCAATCTCATCACCACCGATAAGTTCGGCCAGATGGAAGCCAAAGTCCCGGAAACATCCGAATACACAATTTCAGAAGAACTGTGGAAGAAGCTGCTCATCCCCGGCCTGGGACTGGCGACCGTGGCCGCCTTCGGCGTGCAAGCCGTCTTCTTCACCAAGCAATTGATCCAGGGTGAGAAGGAATTCGAGGAGTAAACATGAGCGCACATCAGACTGTCCCCGTTGCAGAGCAAAAACGACTTCGCAACAAGATGTATAAAAAACACAATGTAGCCAACATCATCACGCATTGGTTCAATGTTCTCTCGTGGCTCATGCTCCTGCCGACCGGTATTGCGATCATCGCTTCGCCGCGGCTTGGGATTACCCCGCTGTGGATGCAGGAATGGTTCCGCAATATGTTTGGCGGAACAGCCAACCTGATCACCTTCCATTACTCGGTTGGACTGGTCTGGATGTTCATCCTGCTATTCAACGTGTTCGTCGGCTTCAGAAAATACTTTGTGCCGTTTGCATTTCATCGCATGTTGCTCGATAAGGATGACATTCAATGGATGATGGTCAAGCCCTTGCAAATGCTGGGCTTCAAAAAAGATGCTCCCCTGCCCGCGCAGGATGCCTATAACGCCGGACAAAAAATTTACAGTTATTTCGTCGTACTTGGCACACTCGGCATTATGGTCAGCGGACCAGTGATGGTGTTGAAGAATCTCTTCCCGCCCATCGTCAAGCAAATTGCACAACCGGTTCATTTTCTTTCAGTGTTCATGATCGTCGCCTGGCTGTTCATCCACATTTACATGGGCGCCATCTTCCCCGAAGAAAAAGAAGCGTTCTATTCCATGTTCAGCGGAAAAGTTTCGGCATGGTACGCTAAGATGCATCATGCAAAATGGTACTGGGAAAAGGTCCAGGAAGAAATGGACTGGGAAGATGAAGTGAACGAAAAGATAAAAGCGGAGTCGCACGCAAATCCCGAAAGCGCGGCGACAGATTGACAACCAACTAATTTGAAAACCGCTCCTTCACGGGGGCGGTTTTTTATCTCGACTATAATTTATTCATGCGCCCCTCATTTTTTCATCACCTGCATCCACCGACCATCCCGGCTCAACAATCGCGCTGGCGTTACACGCTTGGCGCAGGCGGGACGGCAGTCTTTCTAACTTTGGTTTTGGTCGCAACCGGCGCATTGGAAATGTTTTATTACATCCCCACACCGGGCGAAGCCGCGCGTTCAGTAGAGACCATCAGTTATCTCGTGCCGTTCGGCGGATTGTTGCGCAACATTCATTTCTGGTCGGCGCAACTTTTGCTGATCGTCGCTGCCGTCCATTTGGCGCGGATTGTTTTCACCGGTTCCTACGCGCCGCCGCGTCGCTTCAATTATTTGCTCGGCCTGTCATTATTTGTTCTGTCGATTCTTCTCGACTTCACCGGCTACGTTTTGCGCTGGGATTCGGGCATTCAATGGGCGCTCGTGGTCGGGACGAATTTACTGAAGACGATTCCACTTCTCGGAAATTTTTTCTACACTCTCGCCACTGGCGGCGCCGACATCGGCCTACCTACCCTGATCCGTTTCTACGCCTGGCATATCTTCGGTCTGACAGTTGCTACTGTTATCCTGATGATCTGGCACTCCTTTCGCGTTCGGCGCGATGGTGGGATCGCCGTCCCTCCGCCGCACTTGCGAATTGACCATAAACGCATCACTCGCAACGAACTGGTGCGGCGCGAAGTGCTGGCAACGCTTTTCACCAGCGCGGCCTTGATCCTGCTGGCGACATTTATGCCTGCCCCAATCGCGCCACCATTTACGGACGTATCAGCATTATCAAGCACAGCGCGCGCACCCTGGTTCTTTTTGTGGATACAACAAATGCTCAAATGGGGCGACCCGTTTTTCTGGGGCGTTCTAATTCCAATTATTGTTCTACTTGTGCTGGCATTGATCCCTTATATTTTTCCAAAACCATCACAAAGCGAATTGGGGCGCTGGTTTCCAAAATCCAACCGGCTGGCGCAAATTACGCTCGCAATTATTTTTGTAATTTTTATTCTACTCACCGTGTGGGCAAGCTTATCATCATAAAAAATCATGCGCCGCATTATTGGTATCGCTTCTGTAATTTTACTCATCACCATTTTGTTCGCCTGGTGGTGGATTTCGCGCGAACCCAAACCAGTCGCCTTGACTCCAACATTGACCGGTCAGGTTGAATATTGTTTAACTTGCCACAGCGACTTGCAGGAAATCAGCCCGTCGCACCCGGTCAAAACTTTTGGATGCGTGATCTGTCATGGCGGTGAGCGGCTGGCATTGAACGCAGACCTGGCGCATTCCACCATGCGCGGCAGAGCGAACCCATCCGATCTATCGGTTGTCGAAGCTTCGTGTGGCGGAAGCAACTGTCATTCCGGCAGCGAAGCGGACCAGCGCAATCACATCCAGCGCGTGACGACCAGCATCCAATCCACTTATGCCGGAGCCATTGCAAACATCCGCTATTCATTTGGCGCGCAATCTGATTTGAAGGCACGACTCGGCATCGTCGCCGTGACGGACAAAAACAATATTTCACTACAAGCCTTTGATCCCTCGACAGAAACGAACCCGATGATTCAGAAGTTCGGTGCAAACTGCCTCACCTGTCACATTGACGCCACGCCGCGTACCGGAGAAGCCTTTGATCGCTTCACAGGTTGCGCGGCCTGCCATACCCCCCTCACCCCAACCCCTCTCCCAACTTTGGGAGAGGGGCAAGGAGTGAGGGCGCAAATTCATAAACTAACCACGGCCATTCCATACACACAATGCAACACCTGCCACAACCGCGGCAACTATGATCTGCGCACAATGACGTTTGTCGAGCGCACCGACCAGCCCACTGACCGTTTGCATAATTATTACCAACCGATCGCTCAATTTACAATATGCGAATACACGCTCGATTGCGCCGACTGTCACACGCGCACCGAAGCCATGGGCGATGGACAAATTTATTCCAAGAAAACAGATATCCAATACATCCAATGCCAAACCTGTCACGGCACACCAACGCAATTGCCGCTCACAAAAACCCTGACCGATCCAAATGATATTGCCTTCCGATTGGCGGGGCTCAAGCCGGTTGTTAATTTACAACTTGGCGACACGATCCTCGTCACCGATAAAGACGAACCGCTTTGGAACACGCGCGTCCTGCCTGACGGAACTTATCAACTCATCGGCAAAGCCACCGATCAGACATTCACTTTCAAACCGGTCATGGGCAGTCATTGCACGCAAAACGGACAGGATCAATCCTCCGCTTACTGCCATGAATGCCATTCAGTCCAGAGATAAAATGTCCAACCCCACTCGCCGCGATTTCTTGAAACTCACCACCACTGCCCTGCTCACTGCCAGCGGACTGCTTGGCCTTGGCGGGCTTCTGCGTTTTTTGGATTATCAAACCGAGCCGCCGCGCAAAACAGAATTTGACCTTGGCCCGGCTTCGAATTTTCCAATGGACACTCGCACGCTTCTTCCCGACGTTCCGGCCGTTCTCATCCACAACGCGGCTGAATTCTCAGCCTTGAGTTTAGTGTGCACCCACCTCGGTTGTACGGTTGAGCAAAACGCGGACGGTTTTGCCTGTCCCTGTCACGGTTCGCGTTACAACGCAGAAGGTTCCGTGCAACGCGGTCCGGCGCTGAAACCTTTACGTTCTTTGCGCATCGAAACAAAGACAGATAACACGCTCGTTTTGCACACTGATTAAGTTAACGGAGAATGCCATGATTCAGAATTTATCCGACCTGCTTGAACTTTCCTCCAGTCGACACAGCCACCTTTGCCCGCGGCAAGTTTTAGGCGTACGCATGGGGTTAGCCGGACTTGATGTTCTGGGAGTCAAAGCGCCCGTCACGAAACTCAGCGCGCTGGTGATCATCGAAACTGACAGTTGTTTTGCGGACGGGATTGAAGTATCCACCGGCGCGACGGTCGGTCACCGCACACTGCGCGTGAATGATATAGGCAAGATCGCCGCCACTTTCGTCAACGTAAAGACCGGTCGTGCGGTCCGCATTTCGCCTGCGCCCAATGTACGCGAGCGTGCGCTGATTTATGCGCCACATGAACAACGTCGTTACTTTGCCCAACTGGGAGGTTATCAGGCCATGCCGGAAGAGGAATTATTCCGCTTTCAGGAAGTGATCCTGCAACCATCCTTGAGCGTCATTCTCAGCCAGCCAAGCCTGCTGATTAAATGCGACAATTGCGGCGAAGAGATCATCAACGAGCGGGAGGTCGTTGTGGACGGTGCGGTTCTGTGTCGTTCATGTGCCAGCCAGGGATATTACCTAACCAGTTGTTTACCTATCGTGGTATACGAGGGCGTCAATAACTAATCCAACACCCTTACTTCATTGCGAGGGGGCCGCGAAGCAACGTTAGGGCAATATACTGATCTTGATCTGACCACCAAAATCGGGCAAGCCGCAGGATGACCGGATTCCGATTCTCAAAATATCGTATTCTGTATTCGGCGGGACATAAACAGTTTCACAGCCATTGGGGTCGTCCAGCGCTCCGCCCTTAAGCGATAACCAACTACAACGGAAATCAGCGGATAAAGTCTGCGGGGCAACGCCTGTCGCCGCGCCCTGCTGTAAAGAGACAATCCCTCCGGTTTTTACAAATCGATTCCTTCCCAAAGTTGTAACCGAAAACCCGCGCAAGACAGGGATGCGCCCGCTCGAGTAGCCAAGAGGCGAGACGGGATAAAGTCCGAGCCAGAGGACGAGCAGGATCAAGACAGCGTGTGCGGCGATAAGGATTCTGTAATGACTGGGAAGAATTTTGGGAGCCAGAAAAATCTGTAGAATGAGCGCAAAGCCCAGGGCGAAAATCATATTTTGCGCCCAGTCATCCGTGCAGGGAATGATCTGCGTGGAAGAAAAAGAATTCAGCACAAAGAAAGATATCGCCGTAAAAAGCAGGCTGGCGAGAATGGCAAGCAGGAAAGACTTTACTCTAAAAGCAGATATCATCGGTGACGGGATTGTATAACGCAACCGACCTCAAGGCAGGTTATTACACCTACGCGTCCGCCGCGAAGTACCCTGTAAGGGCAGAGCCTCGCGAGGCTCAAACGCCGAGTATCCGCCCCCCGCACGAAGTCCCCGATCAAAGCGAGCGGGAGCGACTCGACCCGCGCCACCACGCCCGCAATGCAGACCGTGGACGACAGACCGTTGACCGTGGTTATATCGTCCATCGTCTATCGTCCACCGTCAAAGGATTGCGCCAGCAGACTCTCAAACAGTCCCTCCACCCCCCGCGTGGACTCGCCCATCCGCCCACGCAGCGACTCGACTCGTGTTACCACGTCCGCAAACTCTTCTTGCAGACTCAGCGGCGGATGGATCATTTTTATTCGAGATATACCTGAACTGTTAATTGTGAATTGACCAGCCGTTGTTGAGATATTTCCTAAAGTTTGTTTACGTCCATAAGGCGAATTTAGCAAATAAACAACAAAAGTTGTATTCAGCACTTCCTTATTCATTCTTATTCGAATTACATGGTCACTAAACACAATAGGTTCATTTTGTGCCGTAAACTCCGACGCTATACCAACATAATTTGGATTTCCATTTACTCGGACGATAATCAAGTCTTTTGATTCAAGAGCATATTTAGCCAATTCTTTTTCTGGAATAATCATTCGCCTAGGGTCGGATAAATCAACTTTTCCAGAACTAATGTCACGAATCCGTAAAACGATTGTTCCGTTGGGACTAAAATCTTCTCTCTGACCAAAACCATTTTGAGTACTTAGAATCGTTTTTTCAAAATTATCTGCATCCCAACCCTTTGGATTAGTTTCAGGATCCCCGAACATCTCCAAAAACACGGACTGGAGCAGGGCATCGCCGAGATCGTGCGCAGTCCGCCGCAGTTGACGCAGACGGTCGGCGCGCGCCAGCAGGGACGCAATCCGCTTTTGCTCGGTCAGCGAGGGAACAGGAATTTTTATTGTCTCAAGGTCTTCGCGTGAAATAGCGGAAAATGTTGAGCCTGTACCTGCTTTTGCTAATTCAGGTTCATAAAAGCGCAAAAAGTAAAGCAGGAAATCACGTTCAAGTTTTTCGCCAACACGAATTGCAGATATGCCACGACCAATGCAAGAACGCTCACGACTTACATTGGTTGGACCAACTGGCGCACGAACCGAAATCAAAATATCGCCAGTTTCAGCAATTCGACTTGGTTCTGTGCAATAAACTCTTGGAGTTGGATACATGTCGCCAAAATCAGTCTTGCCTTGATAAAAAGGCAGGCCTTCTCCAACTGTGTTGTATGTTGAAGAAGGCGGACTTTGTCCCATGATGATTTAGGCAACATCGGCAAGAAGTTCGTAATTCATCCGTGTTTACCTGTGTACCAGTTTACCAATCTACTATTCACCATTCACCAATTTACCAAGTTCCCGAATTTCATCCATCATCACCTGCTCCAAACGGGACAGGCGTTCCAGCGTCACAGACGGCTTCTCGTGATAGACGGCGTCCGCATCCACCAGACGGTAGCGGCTGGCAGAGAGATCGTACTTATCGGCTTTGACTTGCTCCTTGGGCACCCAGAACTGGCGGGTCAGACGATCAAGTTCCCCTTGCGGGGGAGAGATTAGAGATTGGAGAGTAGAGAGTAGTTCGTTGGCTTCCGCCAGTTTCGCCGCGTTCTTGCCGTCTCCATCCAATGCCTGTTCAAACGTCAATCGGTTGACTTCCGCCTGCAACTTCAACCGTTTCACCTTCAACGGAGTCAACTCCTTCCGCAACTCCACTATTCTCTGTTCTCTACTCTCTACGAACTTCTTGTTATTTCTATTCTCCCAGCACTTCAAAACGTCTGGTATATCGTTTTCCTCTACTTTGACCCGCTTACCGTCCAGCGAAAAACCATCGTGCGCCATATCATAGAACCATATATTCCGAGTCTGCGCGCCGCGCGTGAAGAACAACACCGCCGTGCTCACCCCCGCGTACGGCTTGAACACACCCGAAGGCATCGACACCACCCCGTCCAGCCGATTCTCCTCGATGATCCTGCGACGCACCTCCACATGCGCGCGGCTCGACCCGAACAGCACCCCATCGGGCACGATCACCGCCGCCCGTCCGCCCATATCCAGCGCGCGCAAAATCAAATGCAGAAAAAGCAATTCGCTCTTCGTCGTATCCGAAGGCAGCGTGGGATGAACGCCGCCCTTATCCACCGCGCCCTTGAACGGCGGGTTCATCAGGATCACGTCATACTCGCGTTCATCCTCAAACGACTTCGACAGCGAATCCATGTAATAGAACTGCGGCGACTCGATCCCGTGCAGCATCAAATTCATCGACCCAATGCGCAGGATGGTCATCCCCGAATCATTATCGAAGCCCCGCAAATATTTCTTCGACGACATGAACGATCTTTCCGCCGCCGATAACTGGTCGCCAATCAGATGGTGTGCCTGCCCCTCGGCGTCATACTCCAAGATCCCCGCCGACGTATGCTTCTCCAAAATATACTGGTGCGCGTTGACGAGAAACCCGCCCGTCCCGCCCGCTAGATCGCCAATGCGCTCGCGCGGCTTCGGGTCCACCATCTGCACCATCATGCGGATAATGTGCCGCGGCGTGCGGAACTGTCCACCGCGCCCCGCAAACTGCATATGACCCAGCATATACTCATACAGATCGCCCTGCACATCCTGATTCTGCTCCGCGATCTTCATCTGGTCGATCAGGTTCACCGCCTCCACCAACAGACTCGGCTTATTGATCTTGCACTCCGCCCCGCGCATGTACTCGCCAAACGACGATTCACCATTGGCGAGACTCGTCAACTGCGGGAAGACGACCGACTTAAGATGCTTCAACATCTCTTCGGCTTTCATCTGCTTCCAGACGCTCCAACGCATCTCTTTCTTGACTTGAGGCTGATACGCCGTCCCCTTGCGTTTTGCCTGTCTTTCGGCTGCGTTCTCGCGGTCATCCAGCCGCTTCAAAAACAACAAATACGAAAACTGCTCGATCGCATCGAGCGGGTTGGCGAGTCCCCCCGTCCAGAACTTATCCCAGAGGGCATCTACTTGTGAGCGGAGTTTGGGGTCAGTGAGCATTTGGGATTATCCATGAGTTTCAAAAGTTGTGACAATTGGTTCTTGACAATTTTCGACAAAAACCTATACTAGGAATATCTCATCTACCATGGTAGAAGGAGTAACGGAGCCGTTCTCGTCAGAGAGCGGCTCCAGCCTTATAAGCATCGTACTCTTTTTGTAGTTTTCGTTTGGTGTGAGATTGGGTTACTGGATAAGCAGTCCACAGCAAAAGATAGCCGCCGCGTCTTGCCAAAACAACCAAATAATCTTCGCTATCGAAAGATAACCAAAGACAAATGCGCTTCTCTCCGTCTCGTGAATTCTCCCAAACCTTCAAGAGCGGTTCATTTTCGCCAGATTCGATAATTGGGCGCGACCAGCGAATCCGTTCGCATCGCCGCAAATCAGGCAGGCGATCAGGCTCATATTTTCCCTCTGAAACCAAATGCCAAAATGTTGCTTCCTTGCCTTGAATAATAGGATAACGTTTAAGCCCCAATCGCTCACCCCGAAATTTTGGTTGATTGCTTACAAAGTCGCTCCTGAAATATTGGTAGACAGCAGAAAGGTATTTATCCCAATCACCATTGTAATCGGCAAAAAGTACAAGCGCAGGAATCCAAGCAGGTTTATTCGGCATACGTTCTCCCCCAATCGGCCTGCCAGATAAAAAGATTAACCTTGCTCTCCATATATAAAGTCTTGCTTGTCAGGCGATAGCCTGATCGTTCGCGCATTCTCTGAACCAAAGCCAGTTTCGCATGGCTTGTTTGCAGACCGCGGTTGGCATAAGTCACCGCTCCAATTAGGAGATCTGACAGTTGAAGTTGTTCAACCTCATGCGAGCGAACTGTTTGTACTCTTTCAATGATTTCCCTTCGGAAATCATACATATTATTACTCAAGACCTCATGCAACTGTTCAACCTTCTTTTTGCCGCGAGTATCTTTTATATCCAAATAAATTCGATAGCGAGAATGGGGAAATAAAATGACTTTGAGCATATCAAAGTACATTTTGTAATACCAATCGTCATGGGTCTGTTCATAATCATCGTGCCTAAGTTTAGTTTTATCTTCCACTATTAATGCTCGAAAATGCAGGTCGTCATCATCAAAAAAATAATCTAAAACATCCAAATAAAAACTCAATTTTGCTGGCGAAACTTTCACCCACTTGATTTCAAAGTTGGTCGGCAATCCATGTTGTGCTTTGATTTCACGAATCCGAACAGCGATTTCTTTCGTCTTTTCCAGCGAACACCATATTGCGCCTAAAACCATTACGGGCAGGCGGTCATTCTCCAAATGGCAACTTTCATCACAATAGACATTGAATATTTCGCTCATAGATTCCTCATCCAACAGCAAGACGATTGGCAAATTCTACCATCTCTGTTACTTCATTCTCTGTAAACCATTGGTCAACCGCATCTTGCCCAAACCCTGAAAGAGATGGGGCATCATATAAATCTGCTACCTCGAGATGGCGCTTCTGCAAGAACACGCTTTGCACGGCGCGCAAAAAGCGAATCTGGTCAGCGTTGTACTTGTGCTGAGTCACGTAGGTTTCAAACTGCCGCGCCACCACATCCTTGTAATCGGGCAGGTATGCCATGTCCAGCACCTGGCGCACCAAGCCGAGAAAACTATCCGCGGTGTGGGCGAAGACCTTCTTCAAATTTTCGGGCGTCACTTCCAGGTCGCCTTCGCCGAGTTCTTTGGTCAGCGTGCGCTCCAGTTCGAGCAGTTGCCAGTCGTCAATCTTTTCGCCATCTTGAATTGCCTTTATTGTAGGGTGGTTCGCCACCAATTCCAGAATGCGCTGTTCCACCAAACGGCGATATTCCGCCACGTACATTTTCTCTCCGCTCTTGGTGAGCAAAATGTAGCCGCTGACCGCAATGGAATCCAGCAAATCGAGTTCCAGAAAAGAGTCATAACGTATTTTGTTCTTCATACACGGTGAAAGCACATCTCGAAGTAGGTTCAATTCATTGTTCGAGAATTCCACCAGTTTTTCAGGGACGCACATGCTCTTCGCCTTGATTTCCGCGTCAGACAAAATCGTGTCACGCAAACTCTGGGCATCTTCCACAATCGTCCCAATGAGACCTGACAGGTCTCCAAGACCTGTCAGGTCTTTTTCACGTTTCTTCAACTTCAAGCGTTCCACTTTACTGATGAAGGTCGCGGCGGCGACATCCACGCCAGGGACGAGCCGCAGGTGTGGGGCGACTTTCAATTTCAGGAATTCGATCTTGCTCGGAATCAAATACTCCCAGAAGGCATCTGTCCACGCTTCTTCGATCTCGGGCATGTGCTTGCGAATGGTAAATGAGTCGGTTGGGATTTGCTGAATCTGCTCGCGCAGGTCGGCGATGACAGCCTGGCAGTCAGGGTCTTTCTGGTCCTTGAGACAGGTTTCCAGCAGACGCAGGCGTGTGTTGAAAATGGTCACCAGCACAGGCGTGGATTGGTCAACCACTTCCTTGGCATCCCTGCTGAAGTTATTCTCCCAAAAATCAATGATGAGAAAATCCTTCTTCTCGAAGTTTGGCAGTAATGCCAGATTACGACACGCCGCCTGAACCCGCGTCCCGCGCCCGATCATCTGCTGTAATTTGATCGGCGATTGCACAGGCTTCATGAACACGAGATTGACGGCTTCGGGAACGTCAATACCCGTGTCTAGCATGTCCACGGAAATGGCAATGCGCGGGAAGTCCTTCTTCTTGAACGCATCCACCAACGTGCCGCGATATTCGGATTTATGCGTGATGACCTTCGTCAAATTGGGAAACTGCGGATACATTTCATCAAAAACATCTTGCAAGCGTAGAGCATGCTCTTGCGTCATTGCAAAGATAATCGTCTTTCCTGGCAATTGCCCCGAAGAATCTTTTTTGCAAGTGTCCCAAATCTCTTCCCACTGCCTGCGTATCGTACCGCGGTTGCTGACCGTCTTTTCGAGTTCCGTGCCTTCGTAATTGATGTCGTCGGGGTCAAGTCCCTTTTCGATTAATGCGTTGCGTTCTTCCTCGGTCAAGTCCAGGCCGTGAATGCCCTGCCGCTGGAACTTTGTCCGCGCGGCGTAGAGTTCATAATCCACAAGATACTTGCCTTCGATGGCTTGTTCGTAGGTGTAGAGATAGGTCGGCTTACCGTCCGAGCAATCGAAGGCAAGGAAGGTATCGCGGTTGATGTAATTGGCGGGCGTGGCGGTCAGGCCCACTTGCCGCGCATCGAAATATTCCAGTACTTCATTGAACTTGTTGTAAATCGAGCGATGGACTTCATCGAAGACGATCAAGTCAAAGAAGGCGGGCGAGAATTGCTCGAAAATATTGCTCAGGGTTTGGAGAGTCACCGCATACAGGCGCTGCGTGCGCGCATTCGGATCGTCCCAGCTATGCAGGCGGGTGCATGGTTCATTAGGAATGAATTTCTCAAAGCCATCATCCTTTGCCTGCTCAACGAGTGCGTCACGGTCTGCCACGAATAAAATCCGCCGCGCCTGATTGGAGCGCATGAACACGTCAATCAGCCCCATCGCCGCGCGCGTTTTGCCCGTCCCTGTAGCCATGACAATCAAGGCTTTGCGTTTGCCGTTGGCGAAGGCTTCTCCTACGCGGCGGATGGCTTCGTGCTGGTACGAACGGTCAACGATCTCGTTGTTGATTTCTATCGAACTGAATGGTCTCGCATTCTGACGAATGTACAGCAGGTTTTCCAGATCTTCCCGTGTGAAGAATCCGAATACTTCGCGCTTGTGCGCAATGCCCACATCCACAAAATGGATTTCGCGCCCGTTGGCGAGAAATCCAAACGGTCTGAATGATTGGTGCTTTTCAATTTCAATGACGTAATAGGTGAGTTGTGCTTCTGCAAGGCGAACATCGGTGGAGGTCCGCTTGGCTTCCACCACCACCAGCACTTCCCCGTTTTCGCGATACAGGCAATAATCCGTTACCCCGTTCCACGGCTCTTTGTCGTAACCATCCACGGGGATTTCGATCTTCACCTTCGAATGGTCGCGCAGATACCAGCCCGTCTTTTCCAACTGCGGGTCGATCATTTCCTTGCGGGTGCGATCTTCGTTTATTTTGCGGGGCATAACCGGTATTACCCTCATCAGGTTTTATGTAAAAAGTATACAACAATTTTCCACTTATGGCTCTGCGAAATTCAGATAAAACTTTGCTATAATCATCCCATGCGGCAATATTTCAAAAAACAAATTGCCATCCCCCAGGATCACGGGTCGTGGGTTTTCATTTTCACACCGTTGGTGGTCGGCATCTTTGCGGGCAGGAGTTTTGGACCAGCGACGATCAGTCTGTGCGTGGCGGCCATGATGGCTTTCCTTCTGCGGCAGCCCCTGACCGCCGCGATCAAATCCTATTCTGGCCGACGTCCGCGCACGGACTTGCCTGCGGCGCGTTTCTGGATCATCGTTTATGGCGTGATCGCATCCCTGGCTTTGGCTGAGTTATTCGTGCTTCATGATGGATACATCGCTTATCTGGCAATCCCCGGCGTGCCGGTCTTTGCATGGCATTTGTGGCTGGTGAGCCGACGCGCAGAGAGAAGGCAGCCGGGCGTTGAGATCGTTGCAACCGGCGTGTTGTCGCTAGTGGCGCCCGCCGCGTACTGGGTCGGCATTGGACATTACGATGCGCTCGGTTGGTGGCTGTGGGCACTGACGTGGCTGCAATCGGCCGCGTCCATCGTCTATGCTTATCTAAGGCTCGAGCAACGGGAGCTGGATGAAGTCCCCGCGCGAGGCGAGCAATGGAGGCTGGGCCGCCGCGCTCTGGCGTACACATCCTTCAATCTCGCTTCCTCACTCGGACTTGGGCTGGCCGCCGTTTTACCGCGCTTGATCTTCGTCCCATTCCTGATCCAATGGCTCGAGACAGTCTGGGGCGTTTTCAATCCAGCTGTCGGTTGGAAACCGATCCGGATCGGCACGCGTCAGTTGATCGTCAGCGTGTTGTGGACGATTTTGTTTGTTATTTTTTGGAAACCCTAAAGGTCTTCGAGACCTTTAGGGTTTGGATAGAGGAGAAAACAAAATGGACAAGCTCACATACGAATTGCTCGTCGAAGTCAACGGGCGAATGGAAGCCGACTTGATCAAGAGCTGTCTCGAAGCCGATATTTCCAAACCGGTTCACGGACTGGAGTTCATTGGGCGTAAAATGATACTCAAAACACCTGCGATTTACGATACCTCCGAATGGACAGGGGCGAAATGACTGACATTTTAAAGCCTGATCCTTCCCGCGTGTGCGGGGTCGATACTGATTATTATTTGGGAAATTGGGATCCGAATGTTGCCTGGAAAAACGGCGTACAGTTTGCATTTATCCGGGCAAGTCAAAACATCTGGCCGGATGTGCAATTCGCACATTCGTGGAGTGCTTCCAAAGGCGTTATGCCGCGCGGCGCCTACTGTTACCTTACCAAGTCCATAAGCAACGACGGACAGGCTAGACAGTTTGCAAGCATGTTCCCGAATAATACCTATGATGGGGAGTTACCGATTGTCCTTGATTTGGAAGAAGATGTTTCGGTCAATGGGAGTCATCTCGGTATAAGTGATGCTGAGGCGTTTCTTACAGCTTTACCAAACTACCTGAAAGGCTGGGATGGCACATATATCATTTATACCGGATATAGCTGGTGGAAGGACTTTGGAAGCACGAATGCGAAATATGCTAAAATACCTTTATGGATAGCTAACCCGCCGCCATACTCAAACCCCGACAGGCAATTCAACCCGCCCCTGCTCGCTCCATTCTCCAGAATTGTATTCATCCAGGCATCATTCGCGGGCGATGGGATTCTATACGGCGGAACGTCAAAGGCAATCGACCTCGATTACTACATGGGAACGGTTGAACAGTTCAAGACTGAATTCAGGATAGCTGTATTAACAACGCCGCCCGTTAAGTCCCCAGGAGACAATGTGATAGGAACAGGAAAAGTAACTTACCCAAAGTCTGTTCATATTCGAAACGCTGCAGACATATACGGAATAGACTTGGGGCTCGATTTACAACCTAATCAGGCATTTAATGTTATTGCCCGATCCGCTCCGAGTTCGTCAAGGTCGCCAAACTCCCCGAATGATTCCTGGTTGCAGTTAGAGGACGGCCCCTGGACTGCGGAAGTCTACGCGGGCAAGGTGTACTGCTCTTTTACGCCGGTCACAATCCCGACAGTTCCAAACATCGGCACAACGGTTTACAGTGAACAGGCGGCAGGCAGTACAACGGCGCATATCCTCAAACTGCCGTTAGCCGATATAGATTTGTTTGTAACTCCCGCAACCAAGAACAATCTCGTTATGGCAAAGACTTCCGATCAAGCAAAAGCCAACGGCTGGGACGGAGCTATCAATGGGGACGGGTTTACCTACCTGGACACAACGCATGTCAAGGTAGTGGGTCGGGCGGCTTCGCAGGGTGTGATGTATTCCGCCGAAACCTCCGAGCAGACGATTTACATTTCCCAAACGAATCAAATCACCGATGCGCTAAGCGGCAATATCTGGAACGCCATAAGCTACCCCAATCGACTGATAACAAATGGCGTTATAAACCCAACTCTTGACGATACCCTGGAAGCCGCCTGGACCATTGTGGGCTTGTTGGGTTCTGATATGTACTGGATCGCCACTGCCGGTATTGAAGGGTCAACGGGGATCACGAAGAAAGCAGCGGCGGTATTTGCCCGGTCGCTGGGACTAACCAATGCCTACCTGATGGACAGCGGTGGCTCTACGACGATGGTATATGGTGGTAAGGTGGTCAACCAGCCGCATGATACCGGAACATCGGCAATCGTAGAGCGAGCAGTCGCAAATTGTTTGGGCTTCAAACTGAAAGCTCCCGTAGTTACGCCGCCTGCTGTGACAAGGACCCATCAAATTGATGTAATGTCTGACGGCAGCATTGTGATAGACGGAAAACCGTATGCCGCGAATTAACGTATTTTCTGACGGGAGTATTGAAGTCGCCGCGAAGGACAACCTGTGTGAAATATGGTCGATGAAAACCTGGGCCGAGGTTGGTCAGGCGTGGGATGGCTCATTCAGTCAGACCATCGCCTTTGATGCTCCAGTCAATGGCACTGGCGGTGTAACGAACAGGCTGACGATCAGGAAGCCTGAAATAGACTTTATAAAGTCGCTGAATGTTGACTCTCTTAAAACGTGGAGGTGGGCCGCCGATGCGCCCAGCGGAACACTCTATCAGTCTAAAGCGGGGTATTCAGTTGACGAGTGCGTAGACTGGAATTGGGTAGGCACTCCAAGCGGCCACATTGAAAGCCGGAACGTGATGTGCTTCTTCGGCTTTCAAAACGGTTTAGCGCAAGTGGCAGCCGCACCAAAGTCTGCCAGTTACGAGCAATATCGGAACGTTCCCTGGTTGATCCAAAACGTCTACGGCAATTATGGCGCTGTGCCGCTGCTGTATAAAATCATCCTGCTCGATCCGTCCACATTTCCGCGTACAAAAGGCAACGGCGGATTTTGGATCGAGAAAAAATGGCTGCATGAGAAAGTTGGCACGGTGCAAGTGCCGTGGCTGGCTTAAAGCGCAAAACGCCCTCATTTGAGGGCGTTTCTATTTCCGAGCGCGGCAGATTTGCATTTATATAGTCTGAAATAGTCTTTGCCGTTTGTCCTCGTTTGGCTTGGGGGCTTTAAGTTCTTGCCACATGGCCGTGCGGCAGTGAGCGCAGTTGTAGACAAGGACTTTTATCAGTTCAAAAGTAGCCAGATGAAAGCCGGTCTGGGTGCGTGGATACCTGGCGAGTATCTCGCGGGCTTGGTCGGTTTGGCTCTGCGAAATCACGATAAGACTTTGCTATAATCACTGCATGTAGCGCCTGCAGAAAGCCGTAAAGGTTGTTAAGACTTTTGAGATGTCATTGCCTGCACGCCTTCGGCGCGATGCAGGCAATGACATCATGAACAAGGAGCAATATGGACAAGCTCACGTATGAACTGCTGATCGAAGTCAACGGGCGAATGGAAGCCGACCTGATCAAGAGCTATCTCGAAGCCGAGGGCATTCCAGTGGAAATCTTTCAGGAAGCGGTCGGACATCACGTCTACCCGGTCACCATTGACGGGTTGGGTCTCACCCAACTCTTCGTCCCGAAAGTTCGCGCGGTCGAAGCGCGTGAATTGCTCAAACAATTCCAAGACTTAAAAGGCGACAAATGAAAGACACAGTAATTCTCGTGACGCATGAAGGCATGGGATATTCAAAAGATTCAGCCAAGTTGCCCTTGACCCTGCTCGGCAAATATCTTGATCTCCTGCATGCAGGGAACAATCTGCCCAACGCAATCTGCTTTTACACCGACGGCGTCAAGATGGTCATTGACGGGTCGCCTGTGTTCGCGCAACTCAAAGCGCTGGAAGCCAAAGGCGTGCGCCTGATCGCCTGTTCTACGTGCCTTGATGCATATGGCCTGACCAAGCGGGTGCAAATTGGCATTATCGGCGGGATGCCAGATATCATCGAAGCGCAAATAAAGGCCAGCAAAGTTATTACGCTGTAATTTTCGAACACAAATTTTCAATGGGAGAGGCAGAATGAATTTTGACCTGACTGACGAACAACGCATGTGGCAAAAATCGGTGCATGATTTCGTTTCCAAAGAAGTGCGTCCCAAGGCTCATGAAGTAGATGTAAAGAGTGAGTTCAACTGGGACGCCACGCGCAAGATGGGTCCGTTCGGATTGCTCGGCCTTAACGTCCCAGAGCAATACGGCGGCTCAGGCGTGGACGCGGTTAGCGCGGCCATTGCCATCGAAGAACTCGGCTGGGCTTGCGGCAGTACTGCCCTTGCCATCGCCGCGCACAACGGCCTTGGTATATCGCCCATTGTTTTGTTTGCCAGTGAAGAACTCAAACAAAAATGGCTTCCGCTGGTCGCCAGCGGCAAAGGCAAACTTGGCTCACTGGCATTGACCGAACCCAACACCGGCTCGGACTTGCAAGGAGTCAAAACGAGGGCCATCAAGGATGGCGACACGTGGCTCATCAACGGTGCGAAGATGTGGACGACTAACGCATCCATCGCCGAATACATCATTACACTCGTTCAAACCGCGCCCGCAGGCGGCTCCCGTTCATTGAGCATGGTCCTCGTCCCGACCGACACACCCGGCCTGACGATTGGTCCGGCCGAAAAAAAGATGGGACTGCACGGCTCACCCACGCATGCCGTGACTTATGAAAACGTGCGCGTGCCGCTCAGCAATCTGATCGGCGAAGAAGGCCGCGGCTTGCAGCAAACTCTTATCACGCTCGACGGCGGACGGATCAGCATCGGCGCGATTTCAGTCGGATTGGCGCAGGCGGCTTTCGAACACGCGCTGACATATGCAAAAGAACGTCAGGCCTTTGGACGACCCATCGCACATTTCCAGGCCATTCAATGGATGCTGGCTGACGCGGCAACCGAGATCGAAGCCGCGCGCATGATGGTCTATCGCGCAGCCTGGCTTAAACAGGAAGGCCGTCCCTACACAAAAGAAGCAGCTATGGGAAAAATGTTCGCCACTGAAATGGCTGAACGTGTCTGCCGCAACGCAATCCAGATCCACGGCGGATATGGTTACTCAAGCGAATATCCTGTGGAGAGAATATATCGCGACGCACGCCTGATGACCATCGGCGAAGGGACAAGCGAAGTGCAGAGAATGGTCATTGCGAGGAATTTATTGGGATAGTTTTTGTGAACCGCGAAGAGCGCAAAGTTCGCAAAGATTTAGGGTTTTTCTTCGCGTTCTTAGCGAGCTTCGCGGTTAATTTCTTTCAGTAGCATGTCACCCTTGAAACGCGAGCTGCTTTTTTACAACCACCCAGGCACTGGATTCTTTTGTTTTGACTTCGGGCTTGGCAAACGGGAACAAAGCTGCGATCTGCGCGGGTGCAAGGAAGTGACTTCGCATCAATAATATTTTTTCCGCCAGCGCAATCAATTTCACACTAAACGTTCGGATATCCGGCTCTTCGATGATGATCCGCCCGCCGGGTTTGAGTAAACGGAAGAGTTCGCGGGCCGTGTCCGCTTGATGGAGGACGTGATGCAACGCATCCACCATCACGATGCGCTCGAAGGAATTATCCGGGAAAGGTAAATGCTCCGAGTAAGCCGCGGCCGTTTGAAGTCCGGGCTTGGAGGCGGCGAAGCGCAACATTCCCAACGAGACATCTGCGATCACGATCTGCGCAGCTTTATCACGCAAAGCATTTGCCACACGTCCCGTGCCCCCACCTACGTCGAGCAAACGCCCACTGGTTGGGAACGCGCCGATCTCCAACATCGTATCCAATGCAGAGTACGCGCCGACACGGTTATAAATGGGAGCAATAACGTCAAAGTGATCGAAGGGCATCAGCCAGTAGTAATCAAATCTTTGATGCGATCAAAGGTGGCGGGGCCGATACCTGATACGTCCATAACCTGTTCGATCTGGGAGAAAGGCCCGTGCTGGGTACGATAATCAATGATCTTCTGCGCGGTGGTCGGGCCGATACCGGGCAAGGTATCCAATTCGTCTGCGGTGGCGGTATTGATATTGACCAAGTCAGCATTGTTCGTCGTTGCGCCCGGCGTGGTTAAAACTGTAAATGGGCCTGCCGCAGTAGACGCAGCTCCCGGTATGCTGCCGCCTACGGCTGGTATTTCCAATTTCTGACCGTCTTCCAATTTCGCGGCAAGGTTGATCAAGTTCGGATCGGCCTCAGCCAGCAATCCGCCTGCCGCTATAACAGCATCCTGCACGCGGCTGCCTTCGGGAAAAGCATACACACCGGGCCGCACTACTGCGCCAATCACATGCACGGTGATGGGAGCCTGGGTCGGCGCCGGCTCAAGTGTCACCGGCTTGCCCCCTGGAAGGCGTATCACCAACAAGACAGCGCCCGCCAGAAGAAAGCCAGCCACAACTCCGATGACAACGTTCAATATTTGTTTCATGCTTTGATTTTATATTAATTTCATCACGAGCATCGATTCGCCGCGCTCGAACATCCCAAGCATCGTATTGGCAAAGCGCGACAAGCGGCGATAATAAGGCGGCATTTCATCCAGCCCGATCACGCGAAAACCCCATTTTTCATAGAACGGCTGCAAACCTGAACGACAGGTGAGATATAACGGACGAGGCGCTTTGGCAATCAATTGTTCGATAATGGCACGCGCAACGCCTTGATTACGGTCAGACGGCACCACCGCGATGGATGCCAACTCGACAATTTCTTTTCCATGCGGTTTGAGTTGTCCGCATCCACGCATCTCACCCAAGCCGTCAACGGCCACAACAAATCGACGCCAGTCCAAGGCTGTCGGATTGATATGCACCTGGCGAATGAGTCGCTGGATGGCGGAGAAATCCTGTTCGGTGGCGGGACGAAGTGTGAAGTTATTTTCCATAGTCAAATCAGAAAGGCCAGCATGATATCAGTGCAGTAAGCCTGCCGCGACAACTATTGTAAACGACGCAACGAACCAGTGGATCAAAAATGGATAAACAAAAGAGCGCGTGCGATACGCCACCCAGGCAAAAGCGAAACCACCGAAGATGGTTGAGAGTGTTTCAACTTCGGGCTTGCTGAGGTGCGCCAGCGCAAACGGCACAGCCTGCAGCCACAGTGCATCCGGTCCGAACCTGCGGACATAATAGAACAGGATGAAACCGCGAAAGAAAAATTCCCAGCCGAACAAATCAATGGCCGTGTTCCACGGCAGACCGCTAAGCTGAGACTTGTAATAATCTGTCATCGCACCGCCGCGCGCAACCAACCAAAGCACAGGAGCGATCAACAAAATGGCGATGGCCGTGATTACCAATCCGGCTTTCCAATCGCCAAAGGTAAAGCCATAATCACGCGGGTCATCGCGGAAAACAAGGACGATAACCAACAGCGGAATAACAAGATACAGGATGATCCGGTCGTAGCCTTTATTGGGAGTCAGGCGATGGTAATAATCCACCATCAACAACAAGGTGCTGACGATGGTAACGGTCACGATTTTCCAGTCAAATTGCAGGCGAGGGCCGAGGAGGGTTTTCATTGAGGGTCCAGTGTTCAGTTATCAGTGGTCAGTACGGAAGATAGAGTTGGTTTCCGGCTGGGCCGAGCATTTGGAGAATTGTATATCCATCGCGGGCAAGTTCAAATCCCCAATTTGTCAGAAGGAGCAAAGCCAGAAAAATGCAAAGATAAAAAACGGTTTTTTTGATCGAAGCAAAAGTGGAGAATTTATTCGTCCAAAAATGAGCGGCGAGAATCGCAAAGAACGGCAAAAGCGTCAGGTGGAAGCGTTCTTCAGACAAGATAAAAACGTGTGGGAGCAAGTATCCTACAAAAAGCAAAGTCAGTAAAGCGGTCTGCGGGTGCCACGGCAATAAGGCCGCGCCGAACAGCGCCGATAAACTGACGAACACAAAAGGCAAAGTCAGGACGAGCAAAATAATTGCAAGAAGAGCAGGCGGAATAAACCCAAGAAAACCATTTACATAGAAATAAGTAAAGGCTCGCAATTCCAAATTAAAGAAATAGCCGAGTCTTCTGACGGCTAAATACGGAAAGCGTGCCGGGTCTTGTTTGATAAATTCAATTGCTTTCTGCGTTCCAATTTCGTCACGCGCTTTATCGTCAATAATGGATAGCAAATCAAGCGATGGGCCAAATGCAAATGTCCCACTGGATAGCGGATGATAACCAACGTATAAGTTGTAACCCATCGAAGTTTCGATGCCGGTAATTTTTCCGGTCAATATAGAATTGCGAATGATCCATGGTGCGATTGTCAAAACAAGAGCGAGTGCAGCAAGGAGCGCGCCTCGTCGTTGCTTGAGTGAAAACCAAATCCAGAAAATGGCTAATCCAGCAAAGGGAAGGATGACCGAACGCGTTAGCGCAGCGAGACCAAGGGCCAGACCGGAGAGGAGGGAGTAGACGATAATGCGTGAGGTGTTGGAAATGGTTGAGTGTTCGGATAATTTCAAAAGAAGAAAGATACTGGCGAGAACCAAAAGAAAAAAAAGATTTTCTGTGGCAAGAGCAATTGGGAAGATCAGGAGCATCGGATAAACAGCAATAATCGACGCCGCAATTTGGGGAGCACGGTCATTTTCCGGCAGAAGTTGGCGCGCCACGGAAAATGTCAGCGGGGCAAGCAAGGCTCCGATAACGGTCTGCGCCAGACGGGCGGCAAAGAAGCGTCCGTCGTTGATGCCATTGAAAAAATAAATAATTGCAAGAAAAGTCGGATATAACGGGGCACGGAAAGTTGTCAGCATCCCGCGTGGGTCAAGCACGAGTGTCGCCAAGTTCAGGTGAAGGAACGGAGCGATGCGCACCAAATCCGCAGGAGCATACCAGCGAAAGCCATTGCCGGAGGCGATACTACGCGCCAGCATATCGTACTGGAACATATCGTCCAGGCCGATTGCCAGGTAGCGCGTGAATAGAACGGGGATCAGCCGTAGTCCAAGCGCGAGAAAAAAAATCTGCGCTGGAAAAGACTTAAGCCGCTGCCAATTTATGTTTTTGATGCACCTCGTGAGTTAATCTGTCGATACGGCGCTGGAGATAAGGCATGAAATATCCAGCATAACGCTCCCACAGATCGGGGCGCGCCCAGTCATCGCCAGTGACTCGACCACGGCAATGCGGATGCCCGCACGAGCAGTCGAATTCATCGTAATGTGTACCATCGCACATGGCGTAATCGAAACAGATCTCTTCGCCTACTTCGATATCGCGTATGGCAACCAAACCAATTTGGCCGCTGAAGCCAGCATTCGGATCGCAGGAGTGGTTGAAACAATCCGCAGGCTCCATGGCTATTGAGAACAAAAATAGTCCTTCCTCGATTTGCAGGACGCGCTGGGTGAAATCAGGCATCGTGGGATCGACTTCATCTTCGGTAATGATCTTACCGCCCCACAAAACAAGCAGTTCGCCTTTCCTGACAGGCTCAATGGCAAACACACCGCAACCGCCCTTTTCTTCATGTGAATCATTCGTCAACTTGGGTGATAGATATGAATAGAATTTACCGGCCATTCTTCTCCTTGAAGTTTCTCACGACCTTTAATCGGTCGCGGCTTTATGATGCTGGGACAACTTCGTCCACCGTGATAACCCGACGACACCTCCTGAGCGCCGCCAAGTGTATTTACAAGATTTGACTCGTCTCTTTCCATGCAAAAAGTCCGTCGCTCTTTGCAGACATAAAACCGCTTCGCGCGGGACTTGAGGCGAGTCTCGTTAACTACATCCGCCGCCTCGCTGAGGGCATTCCCTCAACCGGCGGCGGTGTGCAATCACTGCACGAGAATAGCGTCATGACAACGCAAGCATGAAAGATTCTCTAGCAATTCTCCTGTATAAGAATATTTTACTTGGGATTAACAGAATCTACTAGGATTTTTCACCTTCGGTATCAGCACTCTTTGCGGTTAAACGTTGAGCGATCAAAATCGGAATCAACGTAATCAACACCACCAGCATGGCCGTGACATTCGTGATGGGACGATTGCGCGGCTTGAGCATCTGACTGAATATCCAGATCGGCAACGTCTGCTGTTGACCCGCGGTGAATGTTGTCACGATGACTTCATCGAACGAGAGCGAGAAAGCCAGGATCGCGCCAGCCAGTAAAGCAGTGCTGATATTTGGCAGGACAATATGCCAAAAGGTTTGAAATGAATTGGCACCCAAGTCCATGGATGCCTCAACCATGGATGGACTCGAACGGCGGAAACGCGCCAGCACATTGTTATAGACGGTAACCACACAGAAAGTCGCGTGACCGATCACAATCGTCCAGAAGGAGAACGGTATCTGCATCAAAGAAATGGCCGAGCGCATGGCGATGCCAGTCACAATGCCGGGCAGGGCCAGAGGCAGAATGAGCATAAATGAAATCGCATCCCTGCCAAAAAAGTCATAACGATAAACCGCATCGGCGGCCAAAGTTCCAAGGATGAGCGCTGTGATCGTTGCGAGAACCGCCACGCGCAGAGTCAGCATCAACGCTTCCTGCATGGCCGGGTTGGCGATAGCTTGCGGAATCCATTTCAGGGTCAGGCCGGGGGGCGGAAAGGTGTAAGCCGATTGATCGGTTGTAAAAGAATATAGGAAGATCAACGAGATCGGAATATGCAGAAACAATAAAGCCGCCGCTGCGCCCAGCTTCAATCCCCATGAAGCGCTTTCACCAGATGGCTGAGATTTCTTTTTAGAGGGCATCGAAGGCTCCCAGCCTGCGGGCGATCAAAAGATAAACGATCATGATGACAATTGGCCCCATCGTAAACGCGGCGGCCAGCGGAATATCGCCGGAAGTGCCTTGATACGAAAGCACTGCCTTGCCAATAAAAAAACTGGAATTGCCAAACAAAGATGGGACAATGAAATCGCCCAGCGTCAGCGAGAAGGTAAAGATCGAACCTGCCACCACGCCGGGAAAAGCCAGCGGCAGAATCACGTTACGAAATGTCTGTGCGGAGTTGGCACCCAGATCGCCCGAAGCTTCGATCAATGATTTAGGCACGCGCTCCAAAGCCGTCTGGATTGGAAGGATCATATAAGGGAGCCAGATATAAACAAAGACGAGGAATATGCCAGTGGCCGAGACAGAGAGTGATGGACCACCTAGGCCAGGCAACGTCAAATACCAATTCAACAAACCATCGAGATGGACAAGACCTGCAAACCAGGAGACGATCCCTTCCTGTGCAAGGATCAGTTTCCATGAATAGACGCGTACCACATAACTTGACCAGAGGGGAATCGTGACGGCGAGATACAAGAAGGTCTTCATACGCCGCGAAGCAAAACGAGCAATGTAGTAGGAAAGAGGGAAGGCAATGATGATACAGGCTAGAGTCACGAGAGCTGCCATCAACGTAGTGCGGCCAAAGATCTGCAAGTTGGTCGGAGCCAGGAGCTTGGCATAGGTTCGCAGCGTAAATTCGTGAACGACCTTTCCGGTGAAGCCATCCAGATAGAAAAAGCTGTTGACCAGCATGGCCGCCAACGCACCAAGATAAACCACCACAAACCAAATTAAAGGCGGCAGGAGCATTAACACCAGTACCAATTTTGGACGCTGATACAGGAAGGTCGAGATACGGTTCAGCATCCTAGCCTCCCACGTAGCGGACATGGTCTTTCTGCCAAAACAGGCGCACCTTCTGGTTGCGGGCTTTCATCACATCCATCGAGGTGGTTTTGAGATTTTGCTCAACAACCACCAAATCTCCGCCGCCATCCAATTCCACAAGATAACGAGTGTACAAACCTAGATAAACAACATCGCGGACTTTGCCGTCCGCGCTAAACATCTCACCGCCCATTTGTTGACCAGATGCGGCAAGATGAATTTTTTCAGGACGAATCGAGAAGCGATCTTCCGAGCCAGTGATACGCTTTGCAACTTCTCCAGACACAAGATTGGATGTACCCACAAAGCCCGCCACAAATGAAGTTATAGGGTGCTCGTAAACTTCGGCGGGCGTGCCAACCTGCTCAATTTTTCCCTGATTAAAGACCGCGATGCGGTCACTCATGGTCAGGGCTTCTTCCTGGTCATGAGTGACGAAAACAAATGTGATTCCGACCTGTTGCTGGATGTTTTTTAATTCCACTTGCATCTGCTGACGAAGTTTCAGATCAAGCGCGCCGAGCGGCTCATCAAGCAGCAAAACTTTTGGATGATTGATCAAGGCCCGGGCGAGAGCCACGCGTTGCCGCTGTCCCCCCGAAAGCTGCGAGGGCTTGCGATGTCCAAAACCGGGCAGACGAACCAGGTCAAGCATTTCATCCACTTGCTTTGTTCTTTGCGGGCGGGGAACCTTCCTGATCATTAACCCGTAGGCAATATTTTCGTCAATGGTCATGTGCGGAAAAAGAGCGTAATCCTGAAAAACAGTATTGACGGGGCGTTCGTAAGGAGGCAGGCTTGAAACATCCTGCCCATAAAGAAAAATCTGCCCGTAGGTCGGGCGATCAAACCCAGCTACCATTCGCAGACAGGTGGTCTTGCCAGAGCCGGACGGACCGAGCATCGAGAAGAATTCGCCATCCTTGATTTCCAACGCCACATCTTCCACCGCCTTGACATCCCCGAAATGACGGCTGACATTTTTGAATAGAATTGCAGAATCGCTCATGAAGAGGGCCTCATTTACGTTCAAGCCGCACCGGGAACTGGCGCGGCTTGAACGAATTGAAGATGGTTTATTGCCCGCCGACGATGGCGGTAAATGTCTCAACCCACTTATCGTAGGTCACGCAGTTGCTCTGGCCGTTTCCACAGTCAGCAATCGGCGTCTTCCAGAAGAAGATCTTATCGAAGTTATCGTAGCCGTTGGTCTTGCAGCCGTCGGGACCAAGCAAATCGCTGGATGTACAACCCGCCGGGACAGCCGGGTTGGAACCGAACCATGCCGCCACATCGCCCTGAACCTTCGGGTCAAGCGAGTGTTCAAGCCACAAGTACGCGCACTTGGGATGCGGCGCCTTGGAAGACATCATGGTTGTGTCAGCCCAACCAGTGGAGCCTTCCTGCGGAATGGTACTGGCAATCGGCTGTTTATCGCCCACGAGCAGGTTAACCTGATAAGGCCAGGATGGAGCCGCAACGAAACCTTCGCTCTTGAAATCCGCAATCTGCGAAGTGGCATCGCCCCAATATTTGGGAGCTATCTTGCGCTGCTCACGCAGAAGAGCGACTGCGGCATCAAATTGAGTCTGAGTCAATTCATAAGGATCGGTAATGCCCAACTCAGGATTATGAAACTTCAAGTACAGCGCCGCGTCGGCAACATAGATCGGGCCAATGTAGCCTTGCACACGGTCTTTGTTGGATTTGCCATCCGGCAGTTGCATTTCCTTGAAGACAACATCCCAGGAGGTCGGCGCGGCTGGGAAAACCTTGGTGTTGTACATCAACACGTTCGGGCCCCATTGATAGGACACGCCATAATGTTTTCCATTCACAGTATGCCAGGGCGCATTCTGCAAGCGGGAATCTACATTCTTGTATGAAAGAATTTTGGAAATATCAATTTGCTGAACCGAACCGCCATAGATCAAACGCAGACTGGCGTCGCCAGAGGCGGTCACCAGGTCGAAGCCGCCCGAGTTCATCAACTGCACCATTTCATCCGAAGTGGCGGCGTCTTTGACTTTCACCATGCAGCCGGTCTGCTTCTCGAAGCCAGTCACCCAGTCATAGTTCGGGTCGTTGGCGCCGCGTTCGATATAACCGGGCCAGTCCACAATATCCACTTCGCCCTCACCCGTTGCAGGCGCAACCGTTGTAGCAGCAGGTGCTTGAGTAACCGCGGGGGCTTGCGTAACAACCGGTGCTGCGGTGGCGGCAGGCGTCGCCGCGCCACCGCAGGCCGTCAGAGCTATACTAAGCAAAACCAGCACTGCCATTAACTTAAAAGCAATTTTTGAATTCATTCTCTCTCCTTTGGAATTTGAATCCGGCTTAAAAACAAAAATCGAACCGATAGCGACAGTATCGCCTCCTTCCGATCTATAAATTATTTACACCGATCATCTGACTTCGATACGAGCTGATTACATTATAGCGATTTAAAAAAGGTCGTCAATCACTCATTTCCGATTCCGCATATTGCCTTTTATTGTCTCCGCCATGAAATCTGCGTAAGGTGAATTTTTACCGCTGATAAGACAGCGACACCAACGACTGGAAACCGGAATATGCTTTCGGCACGTCATCGACAATGAACGAAAGTTTTAAACCTTCGCGCGTGACGCCAGGCATATTCATGGCCTTATCAGCCATGTCGGATGTAAATAATTCAACCGTTACTTTGACGGGTGTCTTGACCACAAACGGTTTGGGCGCATTCTTCTTTCCAAGCCGTTCAACAGCGCGCCTCGCAGCGTCATGGATCAATTTTGCAGTCACTTCCGGCGCGAGACATTCGGCGGAATACCTGCCGCTGGCTTGCTTAGTTACGGCAGTTTCGAGCGCGCCGAGTTGTTCGACCATTTGCGCGCAGGCCGTCTGATCTCCACTAGCCATGATGACCGGCACGCCGAAATGTCCAGCCAACACGGCATTCAAAGTATATTCACCTGCGATCATGTCATTAAGCCAAAGGTTGGAAACACAGGTGCTCGACCAGGTATGATCCAGCACAGCATTTTGCGAACCATGCCGCGCATGGTAGCCGATGAAGAAAACGCCATCCACGCCCGAGTCAATGCCCTGCATCATGGACATTGGCGAGGGCGAACCGCTGTTCAAGCGCGCCAGCGGATCGAGTTCTTCAACCAGAATATTCGAGCCGTTCCAATGTCCATCGCTGACAACGATCTGGTCCGCACCGGCATCGTGTGCGCCACGGATGGCAGCATTCATGTCTTCAGTCATCAATTTACGGAAGCGCGCATATTCAGGATGCCCCGGCGTAACCTAGTCCCAGGCGGTGACACCTGTAATACCTTCCATATCAGCCGCAATCAGGATTTTCATCGAAGCTCCTTCTTTTTTTATTGATGTTGCTCAGTTTGCCGTCGTTGCAAGTTGACTTATTTATTTCGCCTCAAAATAATATTCATTGTGAATTCTAACGCAAAGAAATAGAAGATGCCCAAGCAAACCACTTTCCACCCATCAAAATCGAGTCTATACTTAAGCATCCCGGTAAAAGGAGTGCAACATGTCTGACTCAGCTTTACGCGCACTTTCAATTTTGAGGCAGGGAACTAATTTCCAGTGGTACGTCATTCCCCTGCTGTCTTTTGTCTTCTACGTCTACACGGTGGAAGCCGAGAAACGCAACTGGAGCCTGATCCTGGCGGGGCTGGCTTTCTGGGGCGCGGACTGGTTCAACGAAATTGTCAATGGTCTCGTTTTGCGCGGCACAGGTTTCGCTCCGATCTGGGGTGAACCGGGACCGACGGCCTATCTCATTCTGGTCGGTCTCAATATCGAGACAGCTCTCATGTTCGCAGTCGCAGGAATTGTTTGGACAAAAATGTTATTGCCAAACAAGGAAGACAAGATCCTCGGTATTCCGAACCGCTGGTTCATTGCCATCGCCGGTTCGGCCTTCAGTGTCCTCGTTGAATATTTTCTCAACGCCGCCGGGGCTTTGACCTGGGAATGGCCGTGGTGGAATCGCGGCGCTCCATTGCTGATCTTCCTCTTCGGCTACCTGACCTTTTTCATCGTGGCCTTCTGGGTTTTTGACATGAAATCCATGAAACAAAAACTTCAGACCGTCGGCATATTGTGGACAGTGGACATTGTCAGCTTGATCGTCTTCGCAGGATTCTTGAAATGGATATAAATTTTATTTAAACACAAAGGGCACAACGGGCACGAAGGTAAAAGCGCAGACCGAGCCCATTTTTTTAAACTTTGTGTACTTTGTGTCCCTAGTGTTTAATTTTTTCTACATAATTCAACAACATTCGTCCGCAAGCGACGATGCTATAATCTCGCGCAACTTCACATCTCGGAGAAAAAATGCCTAAAACTCAAAATCGCGCTGTGATGAATTGGATTTATATCTTCGTAGCTATCGCGATGTTCCTCGTTGTCTTCGGAGGCTTCGTTCGTCTGACCCGCTCCGGCCTGTCCATCGTCGAATGGAATCCCGTCTACGGCACAGTGCCACCGCTCACTCAACAAGCCTGGCAACAGGAATTCGCCAAATATCAGCTCACGCCAGAGTACATCAAAGTCAATTCCGGCATGACGCTCGATCAATACAGAGTCATCTTCCTGCTCGAATGGTTCCATCGTTTCATTGCGCGCTTCGCAGGTTTGATCTTTGCCATCCCGTTTTTTGTATTCTTCTTTAAGAAAACAATTCCGTGGAAAGAAATCTGGCTGTACGTGGTGCTGGGATTTTTATTCCTGGCGCAAGCCATCATGGGGTGGATCATGGTTTCTTCCGGACTCGAAGACCGGCCATCCGTCAGCCATTATGCACTGACCGCCCACCTTTTCCTTGCCCTGACTTTGATCGGCATGTCGTTATGGACAGCCTTCGGCCACCAGTTCGGTTTTCTCAACAGCAAAGCCAGATGGTCAACGGCCAGTAAAATCGTCGCCGCCGGATTATTCGTTCTGCTGATTCAAATCGCGTATGGCGGATTCACAGCCGGACTCAAAGCCGGTCACATCTCTGATACCTGGCCGCTCATGCTCGGACAACTCATCCCGCGCGGGCTGCTGAGTCAGATTCAGCCGCCCCTGCTGAATCTGATCGACGCGCCCGCCACGGTTGTCTTCATCCATCGCTGGTTCGCCTTTGTCGGCCTAATCGTCGCAGTCTGGATCTACTGGTTAATTCGCAAACAGAATTTTCCAGCCGAGATTATGAACGGCATCAACTTGACGATTATTCTGGTCTTGGCGCAGATCGTTTTGGGAATTCTCGTGATTTTGTACAACGTCAATATCCCGCTGGCGCTCATCCATCAGGGTAACGCCATTGCCTTGTTCGCCGCGACGGTCTATGTTCTTCACCGCCTGCGCGCCGCCGATGCAAAGGCATAAAAATTCGATTTCCAAAACCCGCGTCCAAAATCATCGGCGCGGGTTTCTTTTATATAACCATCGCAGGCTATCGGAGTCCGAAGTCTTCGCGAAGCACGCAGCAGCGCCAGACTTCGGTTGCGACGACTGGAGTCACCGCACTCCGCAAAATAAAGTAGGAGAATCTGAATGGACAATTTTTTCGCAGTTAATTATCCCGGCCCGGCATTTCAACTTTTCGGTGGGACACACATCGCCGCCATCATCGCGATTGTTCTCGTCAACCTTTTCCTGATCTTCCAATTCAAGAACGCGGATGAAAAAACCAGGCACAATATCCGCTGGACCATGGCGATCATTTTGTGGGCCAACGAAATCGGCTGGCACGTCTGGCACCTCGCCACCGGCACATGGACCATTCAAACCATGCTGCCGCTTCACTTATGCAGCGTCCTGGTCTGGACCGGCGCGCTCATGCTCGTCACCAAGAATTATTCCATTTACGAGTTCTGTTATCTGCTCGGGATCAGCGGCGCGCTTCAAGCCGTGTTGACGCCCGACCTTGGCATTTATGGCTATCCACATTTTCGCTTCTTTCAAACTTTCATTTCGCATGGTCTCATCATCACTGCCGCCGTTTACATGACCGTCGTCGAAGGCTTCCGCCCAACCTGGAAATCTCTCCTGCGCGTTGCGATCTGGATGAACATTTACATGGTCATTGTTTACTTCATCAACACCGCCATCGGTAGCGACTATTTGATGATCAACGCCAAGCCGGCCACCGCCAGCATCCTTGACCTTCTTCCGGCATGGCCGGTCTATATCATCTACATGGAATTAATGGGCGTCGCCTGTTTCCTGCTGCTCTATCTTCCGTTCATCATCAAGGACTGGCGGACGAAATCCGTTGCGACGCGTGACAGCGCTGTCCGCCTGGATAGACTCGCGAAATAACGAGCCGCTTCTCGCCCGGACCTGAAGCAGGTTCTCGTTTCGGAGTGCAAAAGCTTGCCCTGAGTTTACCGAAGGGTCTCCAGACTTTATGCCGAAGTCGGAGACTTCGGACTCCGCTATCATCGCATCTTGCCTTGACGACAAACCGTCCTGTGTTACACCGCTCGGTGATCGCTCGGCGAGGGACTCTGCCTACGCTGTGTTCGCCTGCCCTGCGTTGCTTGCCTTCTGGGTTATAATTCGATCTGCGTCTGGAGTTGCACGGCAGGCATTCGGAGGAGGCTGAGCATGAAAAGGAAATCTCTTGCGGTATCTTGGTTCATTCTTTTTTGTGTTGTCTGCTCTTCTAATCAATGCCTGTTCAACTGCAACGCCCACGGACGTAATCTCCAGCCCAACCTCCGGCGCAATCGACATTCCCGGTGTGGGCACAATCACACCCACCCCGGCCTTTGGGACACCCACAATTGCACCAACGGCAACAGAAACCCAGGTTCCAACACCGGAAAAAACATTCAAGGTGTGTAAAGAAATTGAGAATTATAAAGATTGTGTAATAACCAAAGAAGATGCGTTTGGCCCACTTTTTGACTGGGCAGAAAAAAATGTGGATAGTTTGGTTCATTTTGATGAATCCAAGGTAAAACCATTACATATGATTTTAGCAAATCCAATGGGTTGGCCTACTGTGCTTATGCCCGATATCCATGACGGTAGTATTAACTATAGTGATCTTGCAGAAATTCCGTGGCAAACAATTACGAATGGCGTTTTTTATGAGAAAGGGCCGAATGGAGTAGATTACCCCTATATTTCTAGAGTCGTTGCATTCCATGTAGACGGAAAAAATTACCCTGTTATTGAAGTACGTTCATTATGGGGTCCTGCGTACGTATCCGGTCTCACTGAAAATGACTCTGCGATTGTAGATGAAGCTATAAAAACGAGTTTGCTACCTTCTAAAAGTGTATTTTTACCAATTCTTACAAGTGCAATACCTTTGGGTGGAGTCGCCAATGACCCTGTTGCTGAAAGGACTTTTACCAATTTCCCTGATATGCCGGATAGAATATCCCAAGCGGCAGGTGGAAATATGAAGGCTATAAGTCAAAGAGGAATTGTTCTTTTATTCAACGAGCCTGGTCTGGAGGAAACATACTTTAAACCTACACCCAGACCATAATATTTGACATCTAATTTATATATCTTCATAATTTAGTTGCCCAATGGATAGTAATAGTATAGAAAAAATATCAGGGTCAGTGTCAGTCTCCCCGTCGTGCAGTGCAAGGTTTCGCGACGCGCATTCGAAATTCGTGCAAATTCGCGACCAAAGTGCTTTTCAGGGTTCGGGGTCTGTGGTTAAGCGTGAGGCGTCGGCCCATACTCTGCCTTCGCTCTGGGTTCGCTCATCCTTCGCTCATCCTATACTCTGACTACGCATCCCGTCATGGAGCCAAACTTCACGCCACCTCACTCTGCCTTCGTTCTGGGTTCGTTCTGGCTCCGTATGCCCTGTGTATTTCAGGGTTAAGCTTCGTTCCGGCTTCGCATAATCCTTGATGGCGCCACTTCTTCATCTCATGGAGTGGCTAAAATGATGGGCTAACCACAAAGTCGCAGAGATACGAAGATATAAAGTTACTTTGCGTCTTTGAGACTTGGCGTCTTGGTGGTAACCCAGGCCCACTCTGTTATCCAATCAGTCATCGCACCCTGCCTTGACGATAAACCGTCCTGCGTTACAATTGGCTTCTCCGGGGCGATGGCGGAATCGGCAGACGCAGCGGACTTAAAATCCGCCGGTGGAAACACTTTGAGGGTTCGACCCCCTCTCGCCCCACAATTTCGTATGTCATTGCGAGCCGCCGTTTTTTGGCGGCGTGGCAATCTCTCGATCTGAGATGGCTTCATTCGCAATGACGTAACTATTAGAAAGGTCAACCATGTTTTTCGACCGCCAAAAACTGGAAGAGCTGGAGGATAAAGCGCTTGCTCCCTACGGCGTACGGAGCAAGGAGAGCAAGGGCCGCGCCTATCTCGACGACGAACCTGAATACCGCACAGCCTTTCAACGCGACCGCGACCGCATCATCCATACCACAGCCTTTCGCCGACTCGAATATAAGACGCAGGTCTTTATCAACTTTGAAGGCGATTACTTCCGCACCCGCCTCACCCACACTCTTGAAGTCGCGCAGATCGGACGCACCCTCGCACGTGCCCTGGGCGGCAACGAAGACCTGGTTGAGACTATTTGTCTCGCACACGATCTCGGCCATTCGCCCTTCGGTCACTCCGGCGAAGTTGCCCTCGCCCGCCTGATGAAAGACTTCGGCGGCTTCGACCACAACAAACAATCGCTTCGTATCGTAACCGAACTCGAACAGCGTTACCCCGAATTCCCCGGCCTGAACCTGACGTGGGAAGTGCGCGAGGGCATGGTCAAGCACGAATCGGAATATGATATTTCCGACGCGCGCGATTTCGACCCAAGCCTGCGCGGAAACCTTGAGACGCAAATCTGCAATGCAGCAGATGAAATGGCGTACACCACCCACGATCTTGATGACGGTCTTCGCTCCGGCATGATTACACCCCAAATGCTGGATGGTATCGCGCTTTGGGAGATCTTACGCCAAACCTTTAAGTGGGTTGGCCCAACGCTCGATGACCTCGAACGCCATCGCATGATCCGCCAGTTGATCGGCATGATGGTTACCGATATGATCGAATCAACGGATGAACGCCTGAAGGAAAGCGGCGCAAAATCCCCGCTCGATCTGCAGAAGATGAAAACAAATGTCATTGGCTACAGCGAAGATGTCCAGCGCCGCAACCGCGAGTTGAAGGACTTTCTGTATAAGAAAATGTACAGCCACTATCGCGTCGTCCGCATGGCTGTCAAAGCAGAGCGCGTGATCTCAGATTTGTTTAACGCCTACAAAGCCGAACCAGCCATCCTGCCCGATACCGCACAAATTTTCATTGACAAACGCGGGCTGGAGCGTACAATATGCGACTACATTGCCGGAATGACCGATCGCTTCGCGATCGAAGAACATCAGAAGCTATTCAATCCACCAGAAAAACCTTAGGAATGCAATATGTCTGACCCCACTTATCTGACTCCCGAAGGAGAAGCCAAACTGAAAGCCGAACTCGAAGAATTGAAAGGCCCCAGGCGCGCAGAACTTTCTGTACGCCTGCGTTCTGCGATTCAAATGGGTGATCTTTCAGAGAACGCTGACTATCACAAAGCCAAAGAAGACCAGGGCTTTCTCGAAGGTCGCATTCAGGAAATCGAGTTTCTCCTGCGCAACGTGGTTACCATTGAAAAGAACGTCAACCGCGACGTTGTCAGCGTGGGCAACTACGTGACGATCCAGGAAGAAAGTTTCTCGCCCGAAAAGTATCATGTCGTCGGCGCGCGCGAAGCAGACCCGCGCAACGGACGGATTTCCAACGAGTCGCCAATCGGCAGCGCGCTGATGGATCACAAGATCGGGGATGTGGTTGAAGTGGAAACGCCGGGGGGCAAGATCAAACTCAAGATTCTAACGATCGAATAAGGTCCGTTACACTTCGCGGAAAGTCCGCTGTACTCCATGGAAGGTTCGGGTAAAAAAGCGAAAACAGGCCGGCAAATTTGCCGGCCTGTTTTATTTATCTGCATTTAATTTACTTTCGGCCAGATGGCCAGTTCCAGAGTCAAACGCTCAAAGTAGCTTTTATCAGGCATGGAGCCGTTGCCATATTGTAAATCGACAACGGTCGCCAACAATTGAAGAGTCTCGGATTCAAGCATAATCTGCTTCTGCGGCTCGACTTGAATAAGTTCGCCTTTCGCTTCAAGCCGGGCACGGATGCCCCCATCCGCAAAGGCGTGCGCGCTCATCAATACTTTTGTGGCGGTCTTAATATCATTTTTATCGAAGAGCCAGATTTCCAAGGCGGTGACCTTCTTCTGGTCGCCTACGCCAATGCTCTCAGAAACGCCCACGCCATATTCACCGAGGAAATCGCCACTCGGCATGTCAATGCTGAAAGATTCGTCATACAGATCATCGCCGAGCACGTAGGTTGTCATGTTTTGCGTGATTGGCGGAGCCACGCCCATTGACTCGTAGTTGGTCTTATTCTTGGCAGCTTCTTTGTTGGTCTCAACCATTTGCATGGTCGGCGTAACTTCGCCGCTTGAACGATTACCAAGCAAACGTCTCAAGAAGATAAAAGCGGCCACAGCAGCGACCAGCAGGATCACCGCAATCGCCCCGTACAAAATCATGGACCTGATGGATGGACCGCCCGTAGGCGGCTTGGAAGAGGTCGGCACGGAAGACACAAGCGCATCCGGCCCCTTGACGGTTTGAATGACCTGACCGAAAGCATTGATGACAGCCGGATCAATCCCATTCGGATTCTGCTGAACCAAAGCAAACATTGGAGCAGCCGCAGTGCCGAGGTCATCCCATCGTCGGGCCGCCAGATTCGGGTCCCGATTGACGCGGAAGGAGTCAATCGTCATGCGCATATAATCTTCCTGCAAATCGGTACGCAAAACCTGCGGGCTTGCGTCAGTAAACGTCACAGGCTGAATGAACCAGCCCCATATCAGGCCAATTGCAAGTCCGACAATCAACGCAAGTATGGCAACGACCAGCGGCTTTTTAAGAATATCAAGCGGAGAAGTCATGGAGAGCTCCTTAGGTTCTAGCCTATTATACAAAATTCTGGCCAATCCACAAACCCATCTTTATCATTCTACAGCGGATTCTGGAACAATCTCTTCCAACAGGAAACTTTCCTGGCAATTGGTGCATTGCGCTTCGCGTTTGTTGGCGATAACCAGCAAGCCCTGACATTTTGGACACGGTTGAGCAAGCGGCCTCTTCCACGACGTGAATTCACAGTTCGGATAGTTGATACAACCGAAAAACGTACGGCCTTTGCGCGTCTTGCGCTCGACCAGTTCGCCGCCATCTTTCGGACAGGTTACGCCGATCTTCTCAAGCCACGGTTCAGTATAACGGCATTCAGGGAATCCTGAACAGGATATAAATTTACCGAAGCGTCCGTAGCGGATGACAAGTTCCTTGCCGCAATCAGGGCAGGCCCTGCCAATCGGCTCCGGCCCGGACTTTGTAACGGGCATCTCCGCCTGGGCCTTTTTCACGTCTTCAGAAAACGGCCCATAAAACTCGTTCATCACATCGACCCATTGCGCCTGTCCGGAGGCGATCAGGTCAAGGTCTTCCTCCATATGAGCCGTGAAACTGACGTCCACTACTTCCGGAAAATATTGCACCATCAAATCATTGACATGCAAACCTATTTCGGTTGGCATGAGGCGGCGATCAACGCGTTCCACATAACCGCGTTGTTGGATGGTTGAAATGGTCGGCGCGTATGTGGATGGGCGACCGATTCCATTTTCTTCGAGTATTTGCACCAATGACGCTTCGGAGAAGCGCGGCGGTGGTTGCGTGAAATGTTGCTCCGGGATCAAATGAACCAGATGCTGTTTCTGACCCTCAGCCACGCCAGCCGGAATGCGAACGTTGTCATCATCTTCTGATTTTATATCTTCATTCCTGGCTTCTTCATAAACCACTAAAAAGCCAGCAAATTTCACCGCCGAGCCAGAAGCGCGCAATAAATATTCATGCGCAGATGTTTTTCCGGTGACTTCAACTTGCAACGTATCATAAACCGCAGCTTCCATTTGCGAAGCGACAAACCGTTGCCAGATCAAGTTATAAAGTTTAAACATGGCCGGTTCCAAAAAAGGTTTGACTTTCTCCGGCTCACGCGGCACAGACGTAGGACGAATGGCTTCGTGCGCTTCCTGCGCGCCCATGGATTTTGTTTTATATTGCGGCGGCTCGGCAGGTAAGTAATCCGCGCCATATTTTCCTGAAACATAATCGCGCGTATCCTTCTGCGCGATCTCAGAGACGTTGGTCGAGTCAGTACGCATGTACGTGATCAAACCGGTCGCGCCGCCTTCGCCAACATCCTGGCCTTCGTAGAGTCCCTGCGCCAGAGCCATCGTGCGCTTGGCCGTGAAGCCGAGTTTGCGCGAAGCATCCTGTTGCAGAGTCGAAGTCGTGAACGGCGCCGACGGCTTACGTCGACGTTCGCCGCGTTTGACTTTTGTGATCGCGAACGCGGCGGTTTCCAAGTCAACCAAAATCGGTTTGACCGTTGCCTCATCCGGCAAATCCGGTTCTTTTTCATCGATCCGCGCCAACTTAGTCAGGAACGTGGATTTGATTCCCTCGGGCTTGAACTCCGCGCCGATCGTCCAATATTCGACCGGGATAAAATCCTCGATCTCGCGTTCCCTCTCGACGATGATACGGAGCGCCACCGATTGAACACGTCCAGCCGAGAGGCGGCTTCGCACCTTCTCCCACAGAATCGGGCTGATACTGTATCCGACGAGACGATCCAGCACGCGCCGCGCCTGCTGGGCATTGACCAGATCCATGTTGATATCGCGCGGGTGCGAAAAAGCCTCTTTGATGGCAGGTTCGGTGATTTCATGAAAGACCACACGTTTGGTGCGCGCCGGTTCGATCTCCGCGGCTTCCATCAAATGCCATGAAATAGATTCACCTTCACGGTCGGGATCGGTTGCGAGATAGATTTCATTGGCGGTCTTCGCCAGCTTCTTTAGCTCTTTAACGACTTCTTTCTTCTCATTGGGAACGCGATACTTCGGCTCGAAATTATTTTCAACATCCACTGAAAGTTGTGAACGCAAAAGATCGCGCACGTGTCCCACCGAAGCCCTGACGGTGTAGCCCTTGCCCAGGAAACGCCCCACCGTTTTGGCTTTGGCTGGAGATTCGACGATCACCAACTTACCGTCGCGCTTTTCCATTTTCACAGGCTTTTCAGGCGGCGTCATTTCCTCATGAGCAGGCGTTTTACCCATTCGATAAAGTTTTGTTCCACAGACCGGGCAAGTTCCAAGCGTTACCGCAGAACCTCTGGCATTGAACGCAGCCACAGGGTCTTTCATTTCGCGCTTGGTCTTGCACTTCATGCAATACGCTTCCATGTATTCTCCACCCTCACCCGTCTTCTGCTTTCTACAACGAAGATTTACAGGTGAGGGAATTTCTAAAGATAATTCTCTTGCCGATGTTTCTTCAAATGTTCCACTACATCGCGGACTTTCTGCGCCTGATCCACTTTGCAGACGAGCAATACATCGTCCACATCCACGATCACCATATCGTCAAGGCCAATGGTAACGATCAGGCGATCCGGATTATGTCCATACACCAATGTGTTCCGCGTTTCCAGCGCAAGGTGTTGAGAGTTTACCGCAACATTGCCATCCATGTCGGGGAATAATACCTCAAACAAACTATCCCACGCACCCACATCGCTCCATCCCAGTCCACCAGCAGGCAATACCGCCACGCGCCCGGCCCTTTCCATTACAGCATAATCAACCGTCTCGACCTTGAGGTCATGCCACAACGCATCCAGCGCTTCATCCTGCTTGGGCGTGTTCCATACTGCGGAAATCCTATTCAAAGCATCGGCAAGCACGGGCATCTGCTTATTGATCTCAGCCAAGATCGCGTCTGCCCGCCAGACGAACATGCCGCTGTTCCAGGAATGATCTCCCGACCGCAAAAACTCCTGAGCGGTTTTTTCGTTCGGTTTTTCCTTGAAGCGCCGTACTTTATAAGCTGGGTATTTGAAATCACCATCCAACAATTCGCCCTGCTGAATATAACCGTACGCCGTAGATGGATACAATGGCGTGATCCCAAGAGTCACCAGATAATTATGGCTGGCGATATTAAAAGCTGTTCGCAGCAAGTAATGGAACAAGTCACGGTTGCGAATGAAATGATCCGATGGCAGGATCGCCATCGCAGCTTCGGGATCGCGTTCCCTCAAAATAGCCGCGGCCAACCCAACAACAGAAGCCGTCCCACGCGGGGCAGGTTCGATTAAATAATTTTCGAGCGGGATGGCAGGCACTTGCGTTTGCATCTCATTCGCCTGCTCAGCCACGGTTACCACCAGAATACGTTCAGGCGGAAACAGATCAGCCAACCGATTAACCGTGCTCTGGAACAAAGTCTCTTCGCCGAGCAAAGGCAAAAGTTGTTTGGGCCTGTTCTTTCGCGAGACGGGCCATAAACGCGTCCCGCCTCCACCAGCCATAATGACTGCATACATATGCTCGTTCATGTCAACCTATGATCAACCTTTGAAAAAAATATCGTGTTCCCGATCAAATCGAGTAGCCAGATTGTACCTCACGAACTGCAACATAATGCATCCCGCCCACCTGACGCACCATGCCTTTGAGTTCCATCATTACCAAAGCCGCGGAAACTTTCTCGATGGGCAAACCGGTTTGATTACGAATTTCATCCACGTGAACAGGTTCATCGTTCAGCAAATTCAACACTTGCGCTTCGACCGCGTCGGCGGGCAAAATCTTACGGGCGGCCTTTTGTTCACCCGCGCGCGTCAGGTTTAGAGCCTGCATAATATCCTGTGGTGTAAGCAAAGGCAAGGCGCCCTGCTGAATCAGCCTATTCGTACCCTTACTTTGCGGCGCAAGTATACTACCTGGCACAGCAAAAATTTCACGTCCCTGCTCGGCGGCAAACTCGGCAGTGATCAGAGCGCCGCTCGTCTCGCCCGCTTCGATCACCACCACCGCCATCGATAAACCGGAAATGATTCGATTACGCGGCGGAAAATTACTGCTCTCCGGCGGAGTGCCAACCGGAAAATCGCTGACGACCGCGCCGCGCGTCATCATCTGCTCGGCTAACGCGCGATTCTCAGGCGGATAAATTCGGTCCACACCAGATCCTAAAACGGCTACAGTTCGCCCACCGGCTTTCAATGCGGCTGAATGCGCCACCGCGTCCACACCACGTGCCAGACCGCTGACCACCGTGATTCCATTCGCCGCCAGAAATGCGGATAACTCTTCCGTGACCTGACGCCCATAAGGTGTGACTTTACGCGTTCCGACAATCGCCACCGCGAAATGATCTTCGGGCAATACATCGCCGCGCACATATAAAATAGGCGGCGGTTGTTCGATCTCTTTCAAGCGCGGCGGATAATTCTCATCATCCCACGTCAGGATCTGAATTCCTTGCGCGGCGATCTTGTCCCACAATTTATCAAGATCAACGGATTTACGAATTTCCAGGAAACGCTCAATAACCTTCGACCCCAAACCAGCGGCGCGCAGTTCATCCGGCGCACCCTGCCATGCAGACTCAGCATCGCCAAAATATTGGATCAGGGCCTGTAGACGAACTGCCCCGATCCCGCGCGCGAGATTAAATCCGACCCAGTAGCGTTTTTGGTCCATATCCTTCAATCGAGATTCAAAGATTGAATATCGGGCAGTCTATCATTAATCGGGGTTATCGAGCAATCCATCCAACAGATGAACGCGCATTAAACGGCGGCCTATTTCCACGTCCAGAATGACCGAAGGAATAGCGGGCAATAATACTTCGCTTCCATCAGCACGCGTCACCACGTAGACATTGTTCGCGCCCGTTTCAATAATTTCAGTCAACTCACCGATTAACTCATCCTTATCATCAACCACTTGAAGTCCGATCAGTTCATGAAAATAATACTGACCCTTAGGCAAAGGCAGACGATCCGCGCTGGCGACATACACCCACAAGTTGCGAAAATGTCCTGCATCTTCGGGAGAATCCGCGCCGTGGAATTTTATAATCAAGCCTTCATTGTGAAAACGCGCCCCGTCAATGACCATCGCATCATGCGACTCACCAACAAAAACTTTCATGCCCGATTTGATGCGTTCCGGGAAATCCGTATAGACTTCCATGACCATCTCGCCATGCACACCATGCGGACGGCGCAAGTGCCCGATAGCTAAATAGACAGGCTCGCCGGTGGACGGCGAGCCTGAACCTGCTCTACTGGATAACTTTCTGGAAGGCATTATTGTGGCTCAACCACATCGAGCGTAACTTGTTTGCCTTCACGTTCGGCGGCTACTCTCAAGAGGGCGCGAATGGAATTGGCAACCTTTCCGCCTTTGCCGATCACGCGGCCCATATCATCCTTGGCCACGCTCAACTCGACGCGGATATGATCGCCGTTCCCAAACTCTTGAACTTCAACTTGTTCCGGATGCTCAACGAGCGATTTGGCAATGAACTCAATAAGGGCTTTCATAATGCCTCAGTGTCATTGCGAGCCCGCTTTATGGGCGAAGCAATCTTGTGTTTACTGCTTTTGGGAGATTGCCACGCCGCCTGCGGCGGCTCGCAATGACAGAATGTATTTAATCCTTGTGGGTTTTGACAGAAGCGACGCGCTTCGTAGCGGCCTCTGCGGCTTCCTGCAAAAGCGTCTCAACCGCTTCGCCCTTTTTGAGGCGTTCAAAGCGATCAAGGACTCCCGCGCTCTTGAAAACCATCCCCACGGATTCAGTCGGCAGGGCGCCGTTCTTCATCCAGTGATAGACCCGGTCCTCTTTAACGGTCAAAGTCGAGGGATTGGTGCGGGGGTTGTAGAAGCCCAAAATTTCGAGAAAGCGGCCATCGCGGGGAGCTTCCTTATCTGCGGCAACAATGCGATAGGAAGGCTGGCCCTTCAAGCCGACACGGCGAAAACGAATACGAACCATCGAGAACGTTCTCCTTCAAATTTATTATCAAGTTTGGATGGACCCGGTAAACGAGAGAGAGGGGGTGCGTGAAAGGACGCGCTCGCCAACCTTAATCCACAGGCGCATATTTTACCAGAGAATTACCGAGGCAGCGTGAACGAAATCCGGGTTCCCTTCCCAAAATCGCTTTCGGCTGAAATCCTGCCGCCATGCGCTTCCACCAAATATCTGGCAATCGAAAGCCCCAGCCCCATCCCGCCGGAGTCGCTGGATTTATAGAAGCGGTCGAAGATATGCGGCAGATCAGCGGATGCGATGCCCGGACCATTATCCTCAACGGAAACCTGTACGCTTCCTTCCCCGCCCACAGTTGACTCTGTTAAACAAACCTTGACCACGCCTTCGCGCGGCGAGTAGCGTAACGCGTTGCCGATCAAGTTGGACAATATTTCGCGAATACGCGCCGGGTCTATTTCCAACTGTTCGATATCTTCAAGGCGTAAATCTATCTTCACACCCAAGTCATCCACGCGTGTTTGGAACGATCTGACAACTTCGTGAATCAATGCGCCCAAATCGGTCGGCTCGCGCTTGAGTTGCAACGCGCCGCTCTCGGCGAGAGCCAGCGTCCGCAAATCCTCCACCAGCCGCGAAAGGATTTGCGTCTCTTCCAAAATGGATTTGAGTTGCTTTTCGTCGGCAGGATAAACCCCATCCAACATCCCCTCGACATTTCCCTGAATGACCGTCAACGGCGTGCGGAGTTCGTGCGAGATATCGGCCAGCATGGCGCGCCTCTGTTGATCGTTGACCTGTAATTTCTCAGCCATGGAATTAAATCCGTGCGCCAGCGAACGGAATTCAGGCCAGCCCTTCTCCTGCATCCGCGCGGAGTAATCCCCTTCTGAAACTTTTTCCGAGGCCGCCAGCAACTCGTCCAGCGGCATGGAAATTCGGCGCATCCGTACCACCGCGAAAATCATGGCCGCCACAATGAGGAATGCAATAAAAATCCCAATGGGAATTAATAACCACGAGAAAGAGCTGATGGGGAAATGGGTAATTCCAAAATAATTCAGGGCATAGATTATCAGGAAGACGAATAAACCTGTGCTGATAAAGTTAACGAAACCGAACACACAACCCATCCGTCGAAAGAATGGATTGCGACCGCCCATCCGACGCCAGTGACCGCGACCACGCGGCGGCCATTCTTCATTCTCAGGCCACCACGGCGGACGATGTTCGGAAAAGCGAAAGTGACGTTTCATAAAAAAGTTTTATCACGGTGGTTTCGATACGGCGGCGGTGGTCGAGTAGTCCCGAACCCCCGAATGGGGCGAGTGACGTATCGAGACCCCGCCGCCTACTCAACCAGCGAAACTATTTATTTATCCGCAAATTTATAACCCACACCGTAAACCGTCAGAATATATTTCGGTTCACTGGCTTTGACTTCTATCTTGCGGCGGATATTCTTGATGTGGGCGTCAATGGCGCGCTCATAAGATTCAAATGCCACGCCGTGAATTGCATCTAACAGTTGAGCACGAGTAAAAACGCGTCCTGGTTGACGCGCTAATACGGCCAATAGTTCGAATTCGGTGGGAGTCAACTCTTCGAGGCTGCGCCCGCTCGAAGTCACGCGCAGACGCGGAATATCGAGAGTCAAATCTACAACGCGGATAATGTCGTCGGTGAAATTGGTCGCGTTTTCGATCCGTCGAAACACCACGCGGACTCTGGCGACCAATTCCTTCGGGCTGAACGGCTTGGTCATGTAATCGTCCGCGCCGAGTTCGAGGCCGATGAGCTTATCGGATTCGTCGGAGCGGGCGGTTAGCATAATGATCGGCGCGTTGGACGTTTTGCGAAATTCGCGGGTGAAATCGAGGCCGTCCATCTGCGGCAGGCCGAGGTCAAGGACAATCATGTCCGGCCTTTCGGTCTTTGCCAAAGATAAGGCTTTCTTTCCATCATGTGCAACAAGAACACTAAAACCCGCGCGCTCGAGGTAATCGCGCACGAGTTGGGTGATCTTAGGTTCGTCGTCAACAACGAGAATGGTTTTCATAAATATATAACGGTGGTCGAGTAGGCGGCGGGTCTCGATACGGACTTCGTCCTACTCGACCACCGCCGCCGTATCGAGACCCAGTATTACAATTATACGTGCTTATTCTTTCTTGTCGTCAGTTTCGGTTTTGCCGTGCGCGCGGTCGTGCATCTCCTTGAACATCGGCGGGACTCCGTCTTCGCCATGCCACGGGCCATGTCCGCCGTGCATTTGACGTCCCATGCCCCAGCGCGGACCCCAGATCATAAAGCGGAAGGCGCGCATCGCCAGAAAGAACAGGAAAAGCGGGATCAATAGGCCAAAGCAGCCAAAGCCCCAAAATGGGAAGAAGGCTCCGTGCATTCCGAAGCCAAAGGGCATTCCATAATATGGGTATGGCGCGGGCGCGGTCTGACCATTCGGCGCTTGAACTGTGATCGGC